>Ga0310690_10002583_pt1 | contig 29181 bp, 27 predicted proteins | sample AusTroGonzalo_MG_2_FD_207661 | JGI IMG/M metagenome (GOLD analysis project Ga0310690, IMG submission 207661) | Bovine rumen microbial communities from tropical cattle in Woodstock, Queensland, Australia - Gonzalo_04 (v2) (version 2) | ecosystem: Host-associated > Mammals > Digestive system >...
CTTGACCCGTTCTGGTGAAGAATGCATGAACTGCCCGCGCCCGAGCTACTGGGCATTCCAGATGGCTTCCGACGCTCTCCGTGGCAAGCTCATGAAGACCACCATCAAGGGTGACGAAGACGCTCTCTTGACCGCTTACTACACCGTAAACGGCAACAAGAAGCAGCTCCTCCTCGTGAACAAGAGCCCGTACAGCGACTTCGACATCAAGCTTGACATCCCGGGCTTCAAGGGCAAGGCCAAGGTCCAGACTTTGGACAAGACCTCCGAAAAGCTTAAGGAAGGCTGGGCAAACGATCCGTCCAAGAAGGCCAAGACTGTTGATGTCACTAAGGGCATCAAGGTCGGCAAGCGTACCCTCACTCTTATCACGATCGACTAAGAGTTAGGATAATCTTTGACAAAGTAACTCCGCTGAAAGGCGGGGTTATTTTTTTTTATAAGTTGTTTTATTTGTATATTGTTTCTATGCGATTTGGAGTCTTTCGTTTTTTGGCAGTTGTGATTCTTGCGGCTCTTGGTGTGCCGTCAATCGCGGCTGATGTTCCCGAGAAATTCGATATCGACTTGTTTGTGCAGAACAACGTGGACCATCGCATGCCAAATCGGGGAAACTCCTTCGATGAAGATGCCGAGGGCATTATCGCCCATGTCGAATTTGAAAAAAGCGTTGCGATGGTGCGAGCCATTGATTCTGCGTTGATCGAGAATCGTATGGACGATTTTAACCAGCTTGTCGCAGAATATGAAGCGTACGAAAAAACGGCAAGATACGTTCGTGGAATTTTAAATCGCGAAAAACGCCTTATCAAGTTTTACCAGCAAGATTTCCAGTTCCTTTGCAATGTCGATTCTGTAAAACTTTATAATTTTGTCAATGAAAAAAGTATTTTATATGGAATCTTGCAGCAACAGAAACAGTCGGGAATGTATGAGGCCGCTATCGAAAAAATCGAGAACGAAAGCGACCGCGTTTTCGTTCAGATTTTATTTAATAACTTGTTCGAAAATAAGCTGGGGACTTCGAAGCGGATTGAAAAGCATCGGACGCAACTGAAAAACTTGAGGCAACTCCATTACCTTGTGGATAACTATTGGATTGAACGCTCTGAACTGGATCTGCACAATTACTTCTCGTATTCGGCGGGATTTGCCATGAATAAGTTCGTAGGGCGCATTTCTGATAAGGTGAAAAATGGCTTTGGATTGTATAACGCTGTCGGCTTTGTCATGGACGATATCTTTGCGGAATTATTTCTGGGGGTGAACACCGCTCAAAGCAAAGAACTGGATTCCATTTCATTTTGGGATGCCGGCGTTGATTTGAATTTGGGCTATACCTTATTGAATAAGGAATACGTGCATCTCTATGGATTCTTGACCGCAGGATTTGCTGTGGATGAATTGGAAATCCGCAGGAACGATAAAAAAGACAATTACAGTTTTCCGTCGCAATATTACCCGACGTATGGTGCTGGCTTTATGGTGGACGTCTTTTTTACGTCCCTTAGCGAAACGCATTTTGGGTTGCGGCTCCGTGGCGGCATAAAGAACGTTTGGGCCGATGATGTCGTAAACGCATCCGGCTTTCGTCTGTATGCTTCTATAGAATGGCTGATTCATGAATACAGCCGAAAGAATAATGAATTTGATTACCTGAAAAAGGGGAGGCGTTAAAGATGATGAAACGACTTTCCCTGTTTTTGCTTCTGCTGGTGTCGTTTATTTCGGCGGATGTCGATCTTTATTATCCGCCCTTGTCCGAAATGGCTGAAATAGCGTCCGGGGCTGCTCCGAATCTTTCGGAAAAAGTCAGGTCGCAGTCTGTGGCGAGTAAATTGGAAACCGCTCCAGTGGCGTATTACGGCAATCTTGTCGAGTTCCGGACTTATACCGAAGAATCTTTAAGGTCGGAGCATTTTGATGAGGCTTACCCGCAGCTTGCCGAGTCCTTTGTCGGTTGGAAAAATTTAAAACAGAAACGCCAGGAATTGCTGTTGTCGGAAGCTCCCGAAATATACCGTAAGACTTTTGAACTGAATCAATCTTCGTTTTTTCTCAAAGGCTACTTTTTGCTGCGCTACATTGTGGATGTTGAAAAAGTTTATGACAAGGCTTCTAAAACTTGGGTGGCGCCGACGCCTGAAAATTCCCAAAAATCCATATTCACCTTTGCTTATGTCGGGACCGATATTGTCAAGGATTCTGCGGACTGGCAACTTGTGCAGAGGTTCTTTGTAAAACCCTCGCAAAAAGATTTTTGGCGGTATGAAACGCCTAGAAAACGGGTGTTCTTCTTGGACGGATTTTCGGAACCGTGCGGGCTTTTTGATAATTATTCGCTTAGCAAGGTCCGCTATTATCCGTACCGTTTGAAGTATAATCAAGAACTCAATTATGCGATAGATGTGCGCCAACGGATGCAAAAGCTTGTGGCTGCCGGAGAGTATTCCCGTGCCGCGCAAATGGCAGATTCTGCAAACTTGTCGTCCCGCTCAAAAGTCCTTGTGAAAATCTTGAATCGGGATTATGACTTTATCAAAAGTGATGATTCGACTGCGTTCTATCTGACGGATTACGGTAGACTCCACTATAGCGATAAATTGGATTCGCTATTGAATGATGAAGTCCTGTATCGTTATATTGACGGCTCGTATTGTGCATCGTTACAAGATCTGTCGGCTTCAGATAGTGCCGAAGTATGTCAAAAGGTCAAATGCATTGCGTTGAAAAAAAATCCGGTAAGTCAGAAACGAAGGAAGTCCGGTGAAACGTCTTCGTTCAAGTTTATGGCATCGTTTGATATGGGGCGTCCGTTCTTGATCGGAACATTCCCTGACATTAAAGCGTCGGGATATCATGATTACGGTTTTAGTGTTGAAGAGGGTAAATTCATTCTCGGCTTTGACGTCGGCATTATGGGCTTTGACGCCAAGTGCGATTCTTGCGGAACCGGAGATTATGGAATCCACATTTTGCTTGGTTATTCCTGGTTGAAAACAAAGTATGTTGAAAGTGCTTTCTTTACGAATCTGGGTGTTTCGGCATTTGAGGTTCCGCCAAAGCGTGAAAATCCGAAAGGCGATTATCTGCATGAGGCCTATCCGCGTTTTGGCGTTGGCGCCTATTTTGATTTCTTGACTCCGGATTTGATCCGGGATCCTGCAAATAGCAGTTTTGAAAGTCGTTTAGGTTTGCGCCTGAGGTTTGGCTTCAACAATATAAAGGTTTCCGATGTTGGGCACGCGGATGGTTATGCCCCGTATATTGCGCTTGGCCTTGTTTGGCATGCGGTTTTGAAATGATGAATTTTCTATTTTTGGATGGATATGAAACGTCTTGTCGCCATCCTTTTGCTTGTCTCGTCGGCTCTCTTTGCTGAACCGTTTACGCATGAAGGTGTTTTTGCCAATGCGGCTTTAGGGCTTGGTTATGCCTCTTTTGAAAATACAGATGGCGAAGCCTCGTTGACGGCGGACGGGCTGGGCGCAAAGATCCACGGAAAATTAGGCTTTTTCGTTGTTCGAGATTTGGCCTTGCATGCAAACCTTGGATATGTGATGTATTCGAATTTCCGTGAAGCCCGGTATGGACTTCCGCTTTATGTAGACCATGATTTTTATGTCATGAGTTCGGTTTATTTGGGCTTGGGCGCCACTTATTACATTCCCAAGTGGCAGAATATGTTTATTAGCGGTACTATAGGAACAACGGGTTATAGCCTCAATACGCGCAGGGAATATGGAAATACAGGCCTGAAGGCACTCACGATGGCCGCAGAAATCGGTAAGGAATGGTGGGTGAGTGAACGTATTGGCTTGGGTGCTTCGGTAGCCTTTGAAACCGGGGATTACTGGTCCGATCGCGATGGCGTTTTCCGCTCGTCCTCATTGATGCTCTTGTTCTCCGTGACGTTTAATTAAAAATCGTCATTGCGGCTATAAGCCTTCAATTCATTTTGTTTGATAACAAAAACGTCCCCGAAATAAATTCAGGGACGTTCTTTTTGAAATCCTAGTAGCTAATAACTAGTAACTAATAACTGCGCGCGAGCGCCATTATCTTTTTAGCTTGAAGTAGACACCGGCGAGAGGCGGGAGCTTGATGTTCAAGCTGCAATCGCGGCTCTGCCACGGAATGTCTTCGGTATAGACTTCGCCGAGATTGCCGACGTTAGAACCACCGTAAAGGCTGGAATCAGAGTTGAAGATTTCCTTCCAGGCTCCGCGTGCGGGAGCGCCCAGACGGTAGTTTTCGCGGACGACCGGTGTGAAGTTGAATACGCACAAAATCATATTGCCGTGGTCATCTTTACGCACAAAGCTGATGATGGAATTGTCCGCATCGTCGCACCAGATCCATTCGAAACCGGTGTAGTAGTGGTCGATTTCCCAAAGCGGGGAATTTTCCTTGTAGATGTGGTTCAAGTCCTTGCTCATCTGCAAAATCTTGCCGTGGCTGTCCCAGCTGACGAGGTGCCAGTCGAGGGACTGCTTTTCGTTCCATTCGCGGAACTGACCGAATTCGTTACCCATGAAGTTGAGTTTCTTGCCCGGATGAGCGTACTGGAAGGCGTAGGTGAGGCGGAGGTTTGCAAACTTCTGCCAGTTGTCGCCAGGCATCTTCCCGAGCATGGAACCCTTGCCGTGGACCACTTCGTCATGGCTGAAAACGAGAATGAAGTTTTCGCTATAGGCGTACACCATGCTGAACGTGAGCTGGTTGTGGTGGTATTTGCGGTGGATCGGTTCGTGCTGAACGTAGCTCAAGAAGTCGTTCATCCAGCCCATATTCCACTTGTAGTGGAAGCCGAGACCGCCCTGCTCCGGCGGACGCGTGATGGACGGGAAGCTCGTCGATTCTTCGGCGATGAGGATGGCATGCGGCGTGAGGCGGCCCATGATGCTGTTCAAGTGCTTGAGGAATTCGAGCGTGTCGTAGTTGATGTTGCCGCCGTCCTTGTTTGGCACCCATTCGCCTGGACCCTTACCGTAGTCGAGATAGAGCATGGAGGCCACAGCGTCGACGCGGAGACCGTCGCAGTGGAATTCCTTGAGCCAGTACATCGCGTTTGCGATAAGGAAGTTCTTGACTTCGTTACGGCCGAGGTTAAAGATGTAGGTGCCCCAGTGCGGGTGTTCGCCTTGGCGCGGGTCGGCGTGTTCGTAACAGGCGGTGCCGTCGAAACGTCCGAGTGCGTGTGCGTCCTTGGGGAAGTGAGCCGGGACCCAGTCGAGGATCACGCCGATTTCGTTCTGGTGGCAAAGGTCCACAAAGTGACGGAACTGGTCCGGGGTGCCGTAGCGGCTTGTCGGAGAGTAGTAGCCGGTCACCTGGTAGCCCCAGGATTCGTCGAGCGGGTGTTCGGCGAGCGGCAAGAATTCTACGTGCGTATAGCCCATTTCCTTAAGGTAGGGGATAAGGCGTTCGGCGAGTTCGTCCCAGTTGAGGAAACGGTCCGGATTGGCGGGGTCACGACGCCAAGAACCGGCGTGGACTTCGTAGATGTTCATCGGGGCTCCGAAAACCTTCGTGGCCCAGTGCGTTTGCATGTAAAGTTCATCGCCCCACTGGTATCCGTCGAGATGCGTGGTGATGGAGGCCGTTGCAGGACGAACTTCGGCGAGCTTTGCAAGCGGGTCAATCTTGGTGTGCAAGTAGCCATCGGCGCCGTGAATTTCGAAACGGTAAAGCTCACCTTCACCGAGATTCGGGATGAAAATTTCCCAAATGCCGCTAGAGCCGAGCATGCGCATCTGGTGACGGCGGCCGTCCCAGCTGTTGAAGTTGCCGACCACAGAAACGGCCTGGGCGTTCGGGGCCCAAACGGCAAAGTGGACACCCTTGAATCCCTGGTGTTCGATAAGGTTTGCTCCCAGCTTGCGGTAAAGTTCGTAATGCGTGCCGGTAGAAATCAGGTGGCGGTCAAATTCAGTGAGTACAGGCAAGAAGGCATACGGATCAACGAGTGTGTATTCGTTTCCGTCTTGCTGTTTGATAATCAACTTATAGAAGAAGGGATCGAATTCGATGTCGAGGATGGCTTCGAAAAATCCAGTGTCGCCAAGCTTGACGAAGTCAAATTCTTCAGATCCGTCGCAGGATTCGCCGCGGATAAAGCAGGCCTGCGGTTGATAGGTGCGGATGACAGTCTTGATGCCTTTATCGGTTTCGAGCGGGTGGATGCCCAAAATAGAGAACGGGTCCTTGGTCTTGAAGTCCCAAATGGCCTGCATGTTTTCGGCCGTTAGGCTTGTAAAATCGTTAAAATCCATAGAGTACTCACTTAAAATGTTTTTACGAATGAAAAATAAAATAAAAGGGAAAAATGTGTGGGGCTTTGTTAGAAAAAAGGGTATTTTATTACATTTGCTGTGAACCGGAGGTATTTAATGGCTGTTGTGATGGAAGAAAATACGAACCCTGTGAAGTTTGAAAAGATTTTCAAGGTAACGCCCGAAATGATTGATGAAAACAAGCACATGAATAATGTGTGGGCGGTGCAATGGGTTCAGGACATTTCGATTGCCCATTCGGATTCTGTCGGTGCGACGGATATCATGTACCAGTTCGGTTGCGGCTGGATGATCCACACGCAGTTTGTGGAATACAAGAATCAAGCTTTTTTGGACGACGAAATCCGCGGAACCACGTGGGTGGCTAGCTACAGCAAGGTGATGAGCGTGCGCAAGTGCCGCTTTGAACGTGTTTCCGATGGCAAGGTCGTTTTCGAGTCCGAGACGCAGTGGGTGTTGATGGACATGAAGCGAGCTCGTCCGTTCGCCATCCCCCAAGAAATCAAGGACCGTTTCCAGGTCAAGTAGAGGATCCCTTTTCGCCTTTGACAATGCGGTAGAGCGTTTCTAGTTCCTTCGCATTGAGAATCTTTGGCACTGGGTAAAGCGGGTTCGCTTCTTTGCTTGCCGCCTTGGCGAGAGTCTTGATGTCTTCGTCCTGGATGAAGTCCAAATATTCCGGGATGCCCATTGAACGGTTGAGTTCACGGAGGCGCATGATGAAATATTTGGAGGCGTTGTAGTTGTCGAGTTCGGCAGGTACGGCGCCAATAACCTTGGCAAAAGTCCCGAGGCGTTTTTCGCAGGCTTCTCCGTAATACTCCAGAACATGCGGCAAGATAACCGCATTGGCAAGCCCGTGAGGCGTGTGGTACATGCCTCCTAAGCTGTGGGCGATACTGTGGACGTAACCGACGTAAGCACGCGTAAAGGCAAATCCGGCAAGGTAAGCGGCCTTCTGCAAATTCTCTCTGGCCTTGATGTTGTGGCCGTCGTGGTAAGCTGTCTGGATATTCTCGATAATGAGGCGGCCAGCGAGAATGGCGGCATCGTCACTTCCGTTAAAGTTGCTATAGCCGATGTAGGCTTCAATCGCGTGAGTGAATGCATCCATGCCGGTGGTGGCGGTAAGTCCAGGGGGCAAATCTAGCGTGATGTTTGCGTCAAGGACTGCCAATCGCGGAATCAAGACAAAGTCGTTGATCGGGTATTTCTCGTGCGTTTTGGGGTTCGTGATGACGGCGGCAACGGTTGCTTCGCTCCCGGTTCCGGCAGTCGTCGGGACGGCGACGAGGTACGGGATTTTTTTCAAGACGCGTAACGTCCCGCGCATGAGCGTTAGCGGTGTCCACGGCCTTGCAATGCGGATGCCTACACCTTTGGCGCAGTCGATGGAAGAACCACCTCCGAAGGCCAACAGACCGTTGCACTTGTTCTTTTTGTAAAGGCGTGTCGCATCGTTGATGTTGTCAATGGTCGGATTCGGGATGGTCTGGTCGTAAACGGCATATTTGATGCCTGCTTCTTTCAAATATTTCTGGATGTTCTGGAAGTGCTCCGTCTTGGACAAGAATGCATCTGTAATCAGCAAAATGCTGTCGACATTGTTTGCCTTGAGATGATTCGGAAGTTCTTTTAACGAACCCGCTCCATGGAGAATTTGCGGTTCACGCCAGGGCATAAAATGAACGCCCACAAAGAAGGCTTTCTGGAATGCTCGACAGGCGAATCTGTATAATGCTGATGCCATAATAGGCCTCCCTTACATGGACTTGAAGAACCGCAAAGCCTTTTCGGCAAAACGCTGTATTTTGGAATGTAGGCTGCCGGGGATGATTCCGTAAGGCGGGTGGAAAAATTGAACGACGTCAAAGCAATTCTGCACCATGATGTTGCGCTCGTGGCTGAACGTTCTGAATCCGTAAAAACCGTGGTAGTTGCCAGTACCGCTCATGCCCACACCACCGAACGGGACTTCCAGATTCTCAATTTGAATAATCGCATTGTTCACGCAAGAGGATCCTGCGGTCGTGTTGCTCAGAACGTAGTTGGCGTCTCGCTTGGACGAACCGAAAATGTAAAGTGCTAACGGCTTCGGGCGGCTTTGGATAAATGCAATCGCATCGTCAAGATCCTTGTAGGCGACAATCGGGAGAATCGGTCCGAAAATTTCGGATTGCATAATGTCCATTTCGGGCGTGACGTTCGTGAGGACCGTAACGGGCGTGTAGCAGTTTTCGATATCGCTCACACCGCCGATGACTTGATGCGCGCCCTTGGCGATGGCGTCCTTGATGAGGGCGGCGTGACGTTCTGTCGCACGCTTGTCTACAATGTGGACAAAGTCTTTGCATTCGTGGCGCTTGGCATCGGTATCGCCAAAACGTCGCTTGATTTCTTCAGCAAAGGCTTGCGCAAATTCCTGTACTTTACTTTCTGGGCATAAGGCGTAGTCTGGCGCAATGCAGGTCTGGCCGGCGTTTAGCGTCTTGCCCCAGACGATTTGCTTGATGACTCGTTTGATGTTGACATCGGGGAGGAGTACCGTTGGCGACTTGCCGCCGAGTTCTAGCGTAATGCTGGCGTGATACTTGGCTGCTTCTTCGGCAATGTGCGCCCCGACTCTCGGGCTACCCGTAAAGAACACGTGATCAAAAGGAAGTGCTAAAAGTTTGTCCCCAATTTCTGCCCCTTCGCCTTCGATGACGGCAATTTCGTCTTCTGCAAAAAGTCCCTTGATGAGGCTTGCGAGGAATGCGCTCACGTGGGGCGTCTTGTGCGAGGGCTTCGCCATGATGACGTTACCGGCTGCGATGGCTGAAACGATGGGATTCAAGAACAACAAGAAGGGATAGTTCCACGGCGAAAAGATAAGGACGCGACCCTTGGGTTCGTAGTGGAGCTTGCTTTTGGAAGTCGGCAAAAAGAACACGCGGCTTGCGCTTTTATCTTTCATCCACTTTTTCAGGTGGCTGATGGTGTGGTCGATTTCTTCGATCAGCGGGAATACTTCGCTCAGCCAAGCTTCGAATTTGGGCTTGTGAAAGTCCTTCCATACCGCTTCATAAAATTCGTCCTGGCGCTTTACAACGGCGTCCCGGAGTTTCTTTAATTTTTGAATACGCTCCTTGGCCGTTGTGTTTGCGATTTTCCAACGGTTCTTGCCTTGCTTTTCAAAGATTTCTTCGATATTTGTGTTCTTTAGATCTTCCATATTCAGTAAAATAGAACTTATTGCGCCAAATGATTCATTTGATACATTAAAAGTCCACATTTTTATTTTTTTTGCTTTGTCGCTTCTTGTTGTTTTTTTATAAATTGAAAAATATGGGTTCGCTTATTAAGTATAAAGGTAAAACCCCACGGGTTGGCGAGAAGGTCTTTGTGGCCGAAGGTGCATGCCTCGTGGGTGATGTGACAATCGGCGATGATTCGTCGGTGTTTTATAATGCAGTTTTACGTGGTGACTTGGCCGAAATCAAGATCGGCAAGCGAACGAATATCCAAGATAATGTGACGGTCCATGTTTCGACGGGCGTCGGCGTTTATGTCGGCGACGAGGTGACTGTCGGGCACGGTGCGGTTCTCCATGGTTGCACGATTGACGACAATGTTCTCGTGGGCATGGGGGCGATTCTCATGGATGGGTCCCATATCAAAAAGAATTGTATTATTGGAGCGGGCGCGCTTGTGACGCACGGAAAGGAATTTCCTGAAGGATCCCTGGTGATGGGCTCTCCGGCGCATGTCGTGCGACCCCTGACAACTGAAGAAATTAAGAACGTGAAGATTGGCGTTATGCACTACCTGGACGCAAAGGATGAACTTTTAAAAGATGTATAAGTTCTTTTTCCTCATTAACCCGGTGAGTGGAGGTGGTCAAGGTAAGGTTATTCATAAGTTCCTGCCCGAAATTATGGAATCCATGGACTTCAAGTCCGATGAATGGAAGTCCGAATTTACGCGCAAGGAAGGAATGAATGAGCAAATTCTAGAGGCGCTTTCTTCGACGGAAACGCTTGTTGCAGTTGGCGGCGACGGAACCGTTTCGTCGGTGCTTTCGATTATGCTTTCTTCCGTTTATGCGGACAAGGTGCAGATTGGGCTTATCCCGCTTGGAACGGGTAACGACCTTGCACGAGTGCTACATTTGTACAAGCCGTTTGTGGATCGAGGACTTTTGTATCTTGTGCGCCGTTTGCTGTTGGCGAAGGCGAGACCGTTCGACATCTGGACGGTGAATGGCAAGTACGCTCTTGCAAATTATTTCTCGGCTGGCATTGACGCCCGTATTGCTCATGATTTTAACCAGGACCGCGCAACGGGGGTTATCTCGTCGAATTCCGTGGTGGCGAACAAACTCCATTACGTCAAGCGCTTTTTTGCGGATAGGGCTTATCAGCTCAAATCGGGCAAGATATCGATGGTCGATCACCAGACGGGTGTGGCTGAAAATCTGGATTTGACGGGCCACAAGACGGTGATTGTCGGGAACATCCCGAGCTTTGCAAGTGGCGCAAATCCGTTCTTCAAGTCCGATATGTCGGATGGCTATTTGGAAGTCGTTTGCGTGCCGAACATGCTGAACTTTTTGCTGGCCATTGCGGTGGGAACCATCCCCGTCGTTGGTTACTTTATGAAAAAGTATCTGCTCAAGTCCAAAAAGGTGCGGGCGCTGACGCTGGACCTTGCCGATGGCGAATACATTCAGCTGGATGGCGAAGACTTGAGCGGTAAAGTTGGTAATCGTGTGACGATTCAGTTTGCATGCCAGGTGCGCATGCTGTCGCTGGAGGAATGATGCTTTCTGTTTCGCTAGCAGAAGTTTTGGAACAGATGAATCTTGAAATGCCTTCGAATGAAGGCGTTTTAAATTTTGAACTGACGGGTTTTGCGTCGTTGGATTGTGCGGGCCCGCATGATGTGTCGTTCTGGACGGGCGACAAGGTCTCGGAAACGGGACTTGCCGGGAATGCCGGCGGTGTCAGCACGAGTGCTTTTGCACATATCCAGGCAGGGCTGCTTTTTGTACCACGTTTGTTCGAAACATCTGTAGCCGATGGTCGTTCTGAACTTTTGCCGAAAGTCCATTTCATTTGCCCGGTCGATCATCCGTACCATGCGATGGTGACGTTCATGCGTGAATTTGTCGAACGTCGCGAAAAATTCGAGGAATCGCGAATTGCGCCTTCTGCACAAGTGCATGCGTCTGCCGTTGTCGAAGGCGTGGTGGGCGAGAATGTTGTCATTGGTCCGAATTGCGTCGTGATGAAGGGCGCTACAATCGGTGCGGGCTGCGTTCTCGAAGCGAATGTGACGGTGTATCCGCGAGTGACGATTGGCGAAGATTGCGTTTTTCAGGCGGGAACAGTTATTGGCCCGAGGGGCTTTGGCTTTTACGAGTACGAGGGCAAACGCCGTATGGTGCCGCATTTGGCGGGCGTCCGCATCGGGAACCGCTGTAGCTTTAGCGCCAATGACGTGGTGGCGGCGGGCTTTGTCTCTCCGACGGTCATCGGTGACGATTGCCATTTCGATACGTTCGTGCAAGTGGCGCACAACTGCCGCCTCGGTAACAATATCATGATGGCTTCGCAGTCTGGTGTTGCTGGTTCTGTAATTATGGAAGACGATGTGGAATTTGCAGGCGGTGTGCAGTCGGCTGGTCATTTGACGATCGAGAAAGGCGTCAAGGTCGCCGCGAAGGCTGGCGTGACCAAGACGCTCAAGGCGGGGAAGGTTTATGCCGGTTACCCGGCCGAAGAAATCGACGTGTGGCGCCGCTCTGTCGTGAAGCTCCGTATGATGGGCAAACGATAATTTTATAAATTCACATTAAATTGATGAAAAGTTCACGGAAAATAGAATTCAGTTCTCCGTCCTTGTCGTTTGGCAAGGCGAACGTTACGGTTACGGCATTAGAACGTAACCCGCAGTTGGAACCGCGCGTGGAATGGCATGTAGACGGTCATCCGTTTTACAGCACCGATGCTGCGAAGTGCTTTACCGACTTGAAGTTCAACGTGGCGCGTACGTCGATGTACGAAACATCGGGATCTTCCGAATCGCTGAAGCTTGCGTCCCCGGAACATTTGGCTCCTGTTTTTCTGATGTGGCCGATGCGCCGTTTCGTGGTGGACGTGGCTAGCAACGGAAACGGTGTGGCCGAAATCCCGCAGATGGACGGCAGCGCGCTCCCGTTCTTCCTTGCGCTCCGTAAGGAAGTGGGCGTTCCCGAAGAACTTGCGTTTTACGATGCACCCGTTCACGATGCATGGGATTTGTTCCGCACAGATGCTGCGGATTTCGCAGAATCTCATAAGCCTTACGGATCTGTAAGGATTTCGCCGAGCGAAGCTTTCGAAGTGGAATACGTTCTGGAACGCAAAATCGGTTCTGGCACGTTCACGTCGGCGGCTAGCGTATCGATCTATTCGCCCGAAGACCTTTACAATGTCTTTGCGGCAAGAACTTTCATCTTGAAAAACGAATTTGACGAAGCCCGTAAAGCCGGTCTGCTTGGCGGGGTGGACTCATCCTGTGGGCTCTTGCTCGAGGATTCGCTGGAGGCTAAAGCTTCTTACAGAGTTCTCGAAGAACCCGCTCGTCATAAAATCCTCGACTTGTTGGGAGACCTTTGCTTTGCAAAGCCCGCTCTCCCGAAAGTTCGTCTGGAAATCAAAAATGGTGGTCACTTGAGCCACAGAACAATCTTAGAAAAGGTGTTGCCTTATGCTTTATAACGAAGAACAAGTTCATGCCCTCCTCCCTCAGAAGGCTCCGTTTGCTTTTGTGGACGAAATTCAGGAAATCACCGAAGGTGACCAGCCGTCTATCGTTGCTGTTTGGCATGTGACTGGTAAGGAAAAGTTTTTTGACGGTCATTTCCCGAACAATCCGGTGCTCCCGGGCGTGATCCAGATTGAATCCATGGCCCAGGCTGCCACGCTCTTGACGATGATTGCCAAGAAGGCTGACGTCGAAGGCAAGCGCCCGGCATTCATGGGTGTCGAAAACTGCCGTTTCCGCGCTCCGGTGATTCCGCCGCAGGACTTGACCCTCAAGGCAACGCTCGTGATGGCTCGCCATGGCATCTACAAGTACACGGGCGAAATCTGGCAGGGCGAAACGCTGATCTGCAACGCAAGCTTTAGCGCTGCAATGGTGTAATGGTTATGACGCGGACTGACGAATCACGATTGAACGTGTTGATTCTTGCGGCCGGGCTTGGCACAAGGCTTAGACCCTTGACGAATGAATTCCCGAAGCCGCTCGTCCGTGTTTATGACAAAAGCATTCTCGAAATCCAGGTGGATCGGGCGAAGTCTCTTGGCGAAGTTCGCCTCCATGCGAACGCCCATTACTTGGCGGAACAGGTGGTTAGCGCCGGTGAACGCCTCGGTTTTGAACGCGTCTGGGTGGAACCTGAAATTCTTGGAACGGCTGGACCGCTCAAGCGCATTTATAACGAAGGCTACCGTGGTGGCCTTTTGATTATGAACGGCGACGCCTATTGCAGTTTTGACTTGAAAAAGTTCGTGGCGAATGCTCGTGCTGCTTACGAGGCGGGGAAGGCCGATGGTTCGAACCGTGGCGAAGTGGCTTTGCTTGCGGTCGATTTTCCGAAGGTGAACACGTTCCGCGTGAGTGCGGACGGAAGCCTCGTTGGAGTTGCTGGCCGCTTTGGAAGCGAAGACGGAGTGGCCGCGACGTTCTCTGGAATCTCGTGGTACAGCGACGAAGCTTTGGCGAAAATCCGTGATGGCGAATTTGATATCCGCGAATTCTGGAAACAGGAAATTGCGGCTGGTCGTGCGCCGTTTGTCGATATGAGCCAGCTCCATGCGACTTGGATTGACATGGGGAATCCGGAAGGGCTGATGGCAGCGACGGATGCCCGCAAGGAAGAACTCGGCTGCGACAAGAACGTGTCGGTTGTGCTCCCTGGCGTAAATATCCCTGCTTCGGTGAATGTCGTGCATTCCATCCTTTTCGAAGGTGCCGAAATTGCTGACGGCGAAACCATCGAAAACGAAATCCGCGGAAAAGATTTTAAGTGGAAAGTTGAATTTTAATGTGTCATCCTGATATATGATGACTAATCAAAGTAATACCACTTTGTATATTGGTGTAACGAATAATATAGAACGTCGTGCTTTAGAACATATTGAAGGAACCGGCGCTGCATTTACATCTAAATACAAGATTAATAAACTTGTGTATTTTGAACGGTATACAGAAGTCACGGATGCTATTAAACGAGAGAAACAGTTAAAAGGATGGAAAAGAGAAAAAAAGGTAATGCTTATAAATCAAATGAATCCTGAATGGAAAAATTTGATGCAAGAATAGAGATCCTTCGACTCCACGCCAATGGCGTTTCGCTCAGGATGACACTTTTCTCTAACAACCATTGACCAATAACTAAAGACTAACAACCAATAACTAACATGCGTAAATTCAGAGTTGTACTTGTAGAACCGGAACACCCGCACAATGTGGGGTTCGTCGCACGTGCCATGCATTGCTATGCATTGCCGGAACTTTATATTGTCTATCCCAAACGCGACAAGGTCATGGACAAGTCTTACCATACGGCGGCGAACAGCCACGACATCTTGGACAACGCAAAAGTCGTCCACAAGTTTGAAGATGCCATTGGCGATTGCGCTTGTGCGGTCGCTTACAGCCGTCGCATTTTTGCAAGTTCCATCAAGCATACGATGGTGCAGAACTTGTCGGACTTGCTCCCCGAAGATGGGACGATTGCGCTCGTGTTCGGTCGTGAATCTTGCGGCCTTGCACTTGAAGAAGTGAACGCTTGCACGTACCAGTGCGAAATTCCGGTGCCGGGACTCATGAGCTTGAACTTGGGACAGGCGGTTTCGATTAGCTTGTACGAACTCTGCCGTTCCGGGGCACTCGCAAACGGCGAGGGCCGCGCGAAGCGCACAACGCGAGGCGTTGCCGAAACGGGCCCTGCGACCATTCAGCAAATCGATGGTTTCAAGAAGTTCCTCGACCGCTATCTGACGGGTCAGTACCACGATCAGGCTTGGCGCGATAGCTTCCTCAATACGCTGTTGCAGCGCTTGCACCCGACGCGTAACGAACTCTCTGCGCTGTTCGGACTCTTGCGCAATCTGGCGGGTAAGCCGGCCCGCTTGGAGCACGAGGCTGAAAAAGCGGAAAAGGCGAAAAAAGCCGCAGAAACATCTGCGGCCGAAAAGTAACCTTGACTAGATTCATCGAGGCTTCGCCTCTCTGAATGACGAATTATAATAAGACATCGTCATTCAGAATGAAATCCGGATGGTTTAGTCTTCGAGAGAGTAGTCGACGGTCGTTACGACACGCACCTTCTTGATGTGAGGCGTATTGTCGTCGCGGTTGTCGATGGAGAACACGCCTTGTGATGCCGTCTTGATTTTCCCGAGCTTGCTTTCGGAATCCTTGGCGAACTTTTCGGCGACTTCGCGAGCGTTCTTGGTGGCACTCTCGATCATCTGCGGCTTGATGCCGTTGAGTCCCGTAAATTCATACGAAGTGTAACTGTTGTTGATGACGATGCCCAGGTCGATGAGCTTCGTCATTTTTTGTTGAAGATTGCGGACTGCATCGACCTTGCTTGTAGCGATGGTGATGTTCGAATTGATGGAATAGCGGAACTTGGAGTGGTTCTGGCTATACATATTTGCTTCGTGGTCGTTGATCATCGGCGGATTGAACGTGACATCTTCGGCGGCAATCCCGTTGTTGACCATGAACTGCTTGATGATGCTGTCGTTTTTGGCGATGGCCTTGAAAAGGTCCTGCATGTCGTTTCCGACAAATCCGTAATTGAGATTCCAGAATACTTTGTCTGCGGGAACTTCCATTTCGGCAAGTCCGCGCACGTGTACCACGCGCCCACGGTCGCTAGCCTTATTGATGCCGCAATAGACGAGAACGCCAAACGCCACGATGGCGATGGCTAAAATCAATGATTCGGGAATTCTAGTTTTCATTATCAGTGCTCCTTTTTTTGTCTCTCTAAAAGATAATATGTTTACGTGTCCAAGGAGCGTTTTTATTATATTTCGGTCACTTTCTTAGGGGACTCTATATGGATACCGCTACAATTACAATTCGATACCTGGACGATTCTATCCCACGTCTTACATACGTGGGGGGAAAATCCGACTGGATTGACCTTGCTGCTGCCGAAACGGTGTCCCTTAAAAAAGGCGAGTTCCGCTTGATCCACTTGGGCGTGGCGATGAAACTCCCCGAAGGCTACGAAGCACATATTGCTCCGCGTAGCTCGACTTTCAAGAATTTCAAGATCTTGCAGACGAATTCCGTTGGAGTTGTGGATTCCTGTTATTGCGGAAACGAAGACTGGTGGAAAATGCCTGTTTACGCTACAGAAGACACGACTATCGAAAAAGGTAGTCGTATCGCTCAGTTTAGAATTATGCGTATTCAGCCAGTCATCACCTTCGTCGAGGGAGACCTTGCTGCGGTCAATCGCGGCGGGTTCGGCTCGACGGGGATTTAACTGAAATAGTCCGTAAAAACTTTTCGGTTCTTTGGACTTAGAATGACATTTTGCCCTTGAACGTGACGCTACTGAAGTCGCGGTATTCACCGAACAGACCTTCTCTGCCGTTGGGACCTTCAAGGTTCAGGTCGCCGATAAGGCTTAGCGTAATGGCGTCGCTCAGTTTGTAGTCGATTTCAAGTTCGCTCGTCGTCGAGAACGCACGCAAGTCCATGGCTCCAGAAGCCGAAATGGTTAAGGTTTCGTTTAACAACGTCTTTTCGATGCTAAGAGTGGCCTGATGGAGGTAATTTTTTCGATCGATATCGTTGTCGTGGTTGCAAACAAAATCCGAAATGTACTGCGCGGTGATGGTCCAGCCTTCGCTTGGCGTCCAGTCAAAGCCGGCAAGACTTAAGGTCTGGTATTTCAGGAGGCTCGAAGAAGCTTTCCCGCCGTTCATCATCTGGCGTATCTGGAAATCGGACGTTGTTTGGAAGTGACGTCTTGGGAAAAATGCCACTTCAAGGCGGAAGACGAAATCACCGGCAGGAATGGCGGCATCGGCACCGATCATTGTTGTGCGCTTGTACTTGCCCGTGACCGAGATGTCCTTGATGTCAAGGTCTTCATCCGATTCGTCGTTAAGCGTCGGCACGTAGCGTATAAACGGTGTGTCTTCCCAGCCGTAGAATCCATACAGCGACAAGTCCGCAATAGAGGTGTAGACGCTTGCTCGTAGAGCATATTCACTATTCGAGAACCTGTTCTTGGGGCGTTCGAAGTCGGTGTAGTCCTTGGGGCTGTTGATGGTTATCTCGTCGTACGAGTCCGGGAACAGGTGCGAACGGAGCGGATTCCCCTTGGATAACGGCAGAATGCTAGGGGTAAAGAACGGAATGAAGTAGGCGTCGAATTGCGCTTGGTCCAGCAAAATGGAAAGACGGACGGCGTCAATCCCGAGTCTTGATTCATTGTAGTCGGTAGCGATAGCCCCAGATTCATCTTTGGGGCTAATGATATCTGTAATTTGGATATCGTCGGCCTTACCCCACGAGACTATTTGACGACCGATGCGGAGAGCAAAAATGCCGCCTTTCCAGTCGATGTAGGCTTCTCTCAGTTTCAGCGCTATTGATCCGTCATCAGAGACGAATCCGGAGTGTCCGTTACTGGATTGGCTACCTAAGGCGTCATGGACGATCTGGGCGTTGACGTAGACCATGCTTTCTTCGTAGAACGACTTGATGCTACCATCAAAGATGGTCTGGCCGAGCAAAAAGTCACCTTTATTCTTGTGAGCATTCGGTAAACCGAAACCAAATTGCGACGTGAGGCTACCGGCAAAGTTGATGTCCTGTGCGCCAACCGATGTGGCAAGGGCAAGTCCGATGGTGGGCATTACTTTAGAGAAAAATGAATGTTTTTTCATACGTTCTCCTTGTCTTTTCCGAAAGGTTTAATCACATTCAAAAGGGCGGGTGAAATGGTGTAGTCTGCAAGCAACGCTCCAGAAAGACCAACAATCGTCAATATTCCGATGATGTTCAAGAAGCGCATGGGGCTAAACAGATATACGGCAAACATCGCGCACAGAATGAGTGTTGTGAGGAACATGGAAGATCCGATTTCGCGGAATGTGGCTTCCGTCGATTGCTGGTAGGATCCATTTTTTTCCATGCCCAGTTTCAAGTGAGTTGTGAGATGGATCGTGTCGTCAACAGCGATACCGAGAATCATGGGCATGACGGTCACTGTTCCAAAGTCTAGTGCAAATCCGCAGTAGCCCATGACGCCACCCACAAGGATAACCGGAGCGACGTTCGGGATCATGCTGATAAGCCCTGTCCTTAAGCTCGAGAAGGCGAGGAGCAACATCGTCGCGATGATGAGGAACGAGAAACCGAACGACTTTAAACCGCCAAAGACGATACGTCGGCTCATTTCTGCGTATTGGATCATGGCGCCGAGGAGGCAATACCTTGCATCGGGGAAGAGCTCGGCTAGTTTGCCCTTGATTGCATTGACGTTTTGGATGGCTTCTTCGGTGCCGTAACGGCTCATGTCGACGCTTACAACGGTCGTTTTAAAGTCATCGTCCATCACGTCCTTGAAGTCGTTGTGCAGTTCGATGGAAGAAAGTTCCATAAGCTGCGCCAAGACGTACTCGTCATCGGGGACTTTATAGAATTCTTCTTTCCCTTCGTTCAGAGCACTGTTCATTTCTTTCAGAATGCTGGTCACGGAAGTGATTCGCGGCTTTCCGCCCGACCATTTGGTGAGCGAAAGCGTGCCCAGATATTTTTCCAGTTCCATTATGGCGTTCATGTTTTTCGTCGTCTTGAAGGCTCCTTCTTCGTCAAACGAAATCATGATGGTGTAGCTGTACTGGTTCCCGAGTACGGCTTGACGCATTGCCCTCAAATCTGCGGAATAAGGCATTTTTTCGCCACTAATGGAGGCAAAATCGACTTGGGCTGTGATTTTGAAAAAGCCAGGAATAAAGGCGATCAGAACGAGCGTGGAAACCACGATGATGGACCATTTTTTCCTTTGGATGAATCCTGCCCAACGCGAAAATTTCATATCCAGTTTGGTGGCGCCCTTTTCGTTTGTGGTATCCGGAGTGCAGTCTTTTCCGAAAGAAAGCAGAATCGGAATCAACACGGCAACGTAGATGTAAACGGCAAGCACGATCAATGCTGCGGCTTTACCCATCCAGGCTAGCGGTTGCATGTTGACGAACAAGAAACTCACAAAGGAGGTCATTGTCGTAAGGACTGTAAAGAGAACCGACCAGCCACATTCCTCGACGCATTTAACAACGGATTCCTTTCGTTTACCGGTGCGTCTGAAGTACAGCTTGAACATGTTGATGTAATGAACGGAATAGCCGACAGCAAGTGCCATGCCAAGGATCATCGGCAATGTGACAAGCGTTGAATCCGCCTTGATCCCGAACATCGCCATGCCGCCAAAAACAGAGGCGATGGCGCCGACGGTCGCGATGGCGGGGACGAAAACACCAAACAGGTTCCGCAAGAAGATGGCGAGGAATATGATCATCACGAAAAAGCCGATGAGGACTCTCAACGCATATTCAGGAATGTCGTATCGGTCTTCGATGGCGTCGTCGTAAGGGATACCGCTACCGTAGAGCTTGAATTCCTTGCTTTGGAATTCTTCGCTTTCCATGATTTCAAGAAGCTTGTAGCCGATGACTAAAGCGACGTTATCTTTATCGCCATTGAACTGTTCTTCGAGAATTTTGCCTTCGTAGGGGAGGAGCGACAAGAGAAGCCAGGTCTCTTTGCCATCAGCGCTGACAAGCGTGTTGATGAGCGCATTCGTTTTTTCGCTTCCGCGCATGACAAGGGCGCGAGCCTTGGCGAGACTGTCCGGATCGGACGGAATCCCGTTCTGGTAGGGCTTTACGACTTCGAAGCCATCGGCGGTGCCGACGGGAATGTCGACTTCGATGATGGAGGAGAGACGGTCGGCGAACGGAATTTCTTCGCGTAAGCGGTTACCGAGCTTGTCAATGACGTGTAACATGTCTTCGCTGAAGACATCTCCCTCGCCTTGCTTGACTAACAGTATGCCGATCCCATTCAGGTTGCCGAATATTTCTTCGTACTTTTTCTCGTTGACCTTGATTTCGTCTGTTCCGCCAAACCATCCGTCGTCGCCCAAGGCAAACGAGAATTTGCTTAGACCGGAACAGCAAAAAGCTGTAATCAAGATGAATATGGCAAGGATCGCCCAACGATAGCGTATTTGCGCCTGGCCGATCTTAGCAAAAAACTGGTTCAATCGATTGACTTTCATAATTCACTTCGCTTTATTTAATTTGTTCACGTTCCAGAGCACTAACGGTAAAGTAACTTTCGTTAATTTTTTCGTCGTACTTGAGATTCTTGACTTCGTAAATCGTCTTGTGGTTCGTCTGCACGTTGGTCATGGTCAATTTCAGAGTAGACCAGTAGCCGTTAACTTTTTGGATCGATTCGCAAGCAAGAGTCTTTTGAAGACGGTTCTGTTTGTCGTAGTATTCGCCCTTCTGGATGACGTAGGTCTTTTTGTTGACCCAAGACACGCGGCGGCTGATTTTGGCTTTGGGATCTTTGGCCTTGGCTTCAAGAATCCAGCAATCGATGCCATTGACCTTTTCTTCGCCGAGAATGGCGAAGTTGTCCTTGGAAAGGTTGCGGTTTCCCAAGTCATCATAAGTAAAGTCTGTGCCCTGGAAATCGTCATCCTTGCTGGAACCGGACACGCGGCGGACCTTTTTCATGGCCGGAATGTAGATCCAGCTATCGCTATCGACGGAAGAGCCGTCGGCTTTGTCTGGATAGTCGTAGGTGAGGTAGCTGATCCCGGCGACGTCCCTAGGTGTCTTGAAGACCAGCACGGTCTTGTCGGTCGTACCGTCTTTTAATGTGTAAGAAACGAGCTCGCGGTTGCGGGTTTTGCCGTTTTTGTCGATCAGTGAAATGGATATGGTGGCAGAAGATGTTTTTCCGGTAGGTAATTTATCGACGGCCTTGGCTATTTCGTATGCGGTCTGTGCGAAACCTGTAGCAAAACATAATAAACTAGTGCCAATTATTTTAGAAATAACGCATTTCATAATTGCTCCCCAAAAATGAATATTGCTTTTTTTATGAATATATCAAATATTTTGGGTTTGTGGCTTCCTTTTTGACGTTTTTTTTCCCAATTTGGGATAACGGAGGATGATGCACTTTTTTATATTTTTCCCGAAATTTTTAACAAGGACATTATTATGGCAAAGATTGCTATTCTCGGTTATGGTAACCTCGGTCGCGGTGTGGAATGCGCTGTGAAGCAGGCTCCCGATATGGAACTCGTCGCTGTTTTCACTCGTCGTGACCCGTCGACGGTGAAGATCCAGACCGCTGGCGTTCCGGTGTTGAACGTCTCCGAAATGGAAGCCTGGAAGGACAAGGTAGACGTGCTCATCATTTGCGGTGGCTCTGCTACGGACCTGCCGGTGCTTACCCCGAAGTACGCCTCCATGTTCAACGTCATTGACTCCTTCGACACTCATGCCAAGATCCCGCAGCAGTATGCTGCCGTGAACGCTGCCGCCAAGGCTGCTGGCAAGATCGCCATGATCTCTGTCGGTTGGGATCCGGGTATGTTCAGCTTGAACCGCGTGTATGCACAGTCCATTCTTCCGGAAGGCAAGGACTACACGTTCTGGGGCAAGGGCGTTTCCCAGGGCCATAGCGACGCTGTCCGCCGCATCAAGGGTGTGAAGAACGCCAAGCAGTACACCTGCCCGGTCGAAGCCGCTCTCGAAGCCGTGCGTAGCGGTTCCATGCCGGAACTCACCACCCGTCAGAAGCACACCCGTCTCGTGTACGTGGTTGCCGAAGAAGGTGCTGACAAGGCCTACATCGAAAATGCCATCAAGACCATGCCGAACTACTTCGATGAATACGACACGACCGTCAACTTCATCAGCGAAGAAGAATTCAACAAGAACCACAGCGGCCTCGCTCACGGTGGTTTCGTGATCCGCACCGGCAAGACCGGCATGAACAAGGAACACACCCACGTGATCGAATACAGCCTCAAGCTCGATTCCAACCCGGAATTCACGACGAGCGTTCTCGTGGCCTACGCCCGTGCCGCTCTCCGTATGAAGGCTCAGGATGGCAAGACCGGTTGCTACACCGTGCTTGACGTTCCGCCGGCATACCTCAGCACCTTGAGCGACGACGACCTCCGCGCTCACTGCCTGTAATCGCTAAAAAAAGATTCCTTTCCGCAAAAGGCGGAAAGGAACTTTTCTTTTGTGCTGAAGGATGCTATATTATTGTTAGATGAGATTGGAGAAATCAAAGTGAACCGGAACCCCTTTAAATCTGTTTTTTTATCGGCTGCATTAATGGCTTGCAGCTTGGTCCTTGTGTCCTGTGCGACGATTTTTTCAGTATCTCCTCCGGATATCTCTTCGAAAGAATATTCGCTTTTGCGAATCAGCAACGCTAGGGCTGCCGACTGCTACGTCGAAAAGTTTAGAATCGGTGCCTTGCTTTTGGATATTCTTGTTTGGCCGGCTGCCGTGGTCGATGGCCTTGCTGGACAGTTTACGTATTATGCTTATGAACCTGCGGCTTGCGTGGAAAACCAGGCTAGAAGAAATATGCTGGCTTCGACGCCCCAGGAACAACCTCTTGTCTATAGAAATTCGACGGACAATGCCCAGGTAAACAATTACAATCAGGGGACTACGCCTCAAAAGAAGGCGAAGGTTTCGACCCGTCCGATCTTTGTGGCCGTTCTCGAATCGTCTTCTGGCGGCATTTTAGATTATCAGGAAACGCAGTTTATTACAAACGTGCTTCGAGAAGAAGCCGTGAAGTCCTTGTCTGCGGACTTGAACGTGACGATCATGACGCGTGAGAACATTATCGAAATGCTCCCGCCGGATAAGTCGCTTGAAGATTGTGAAGGCGCTTGCATCGTGGAAACCGGAAAGAACATTAGTGCTGATTACGTTTCTCAGGCTAGAATCGGTAAGTTCGGCAAGAATCTGACGATTTCCGTGGAACTCTACAAGACGTCGAACAACAAGCTGATTTCGAGCTTCAATACGAAGGCTCAAGACATCGATTACCTCGAAGAAAAGGTTCGCGAAAATATTTCGCCGATGTTCCGCGAGATTGTTCGTGAAGAAACGGAATATTAAAAAAACATCGAAATAAAAACGTTTGATTAGTTTATAAAAAAGGCTAGCTGGTGAGGCTAGCTTTTTTGCTGTACGTCGCTCGGGACGTTTGATTTGATTATCGCTTAATCGTGGATCGCGTTCTTGAGGCTTTCGATTAAGCGGGCGAAGCTCGGGTCGGTTTCCATTTCTTTCTTGACGCTCTTGATGGCGTGGACGACGGTGGAGTGGTCCTTGCCGCCAAAACGGGAACCGATGCTCTGCAAGCTGATGGGGGAGAGTTCGCGCATGAGGAACATGGCGACTTGACGGGCCTTGGAGATTTCCTTGGTGCCGCGGCCCGGTTCAATAAGCTTGGTTTCGGGGACTTCGTAGTGCTGCGATACGGCATGGAGCACGGCGTCAAGGCTTACGCGGCGGCGGAGCGTCGGGGCGATTTCGGTGACGACCTTCTGGGCGATGTTCATGTCGATGTCGTGGCTCATGAGGCTCGACTGGAGCGTGAGCTTGATGATAGCGCTTTCGAGGCAGCGGACGTTGCTTGCGATGTTTTCGGCAAGGTAACGGATGACTTCGTCGCTGATTTCGAGGTGGCGTTCTTCGGCCTTCTTGTGGAGAATGGCTTCACGCGTTTCGACGTCAGGCGGCTGGATGTCGACCGTAAGGCCCCAGGAGAAGCGGCTCACGAGACGGTCGGAGAGGTTCTTGACTTCGGCGGCCGGAGCGTCAGACGTAAGCACGATCTGCTTGCCTGCCTGATGGAGCGCGTTAAAGATCAAGAAAAATTCGTTTTGGGTTTCGTACTTGCCCGTCCAGTTCTGGATGTCGTCGATCAAGAGAATATCGACTTCGTTGCGGTAGAAGTCCGACATTTCGGTGATGCGCTTTTCTTGCAGGCACTTCATGTACTGCTGGGAAAAGTCTTCGGATGTGAGATAAATCACACGCTTGGTCGGGTCTTCTTCGAGAATGTAGTTACCGATGGACTGGAGCAAGTGCGTCTTACCGAGACCCGAGGAACCATAGATGAAAAGCGGGTTGTACTGCGAACCATCCGGATTTCTGGCGACGGCGAGAGCGGCGTTGAAGGCGAGCTGTGCCTTGTCTCCCGGGACGAAGTTTTCGAAGCGGAAACTGCCCGAAAGCGGGACGCTCGGCTTGATGAATTCGCGGAAGGAGTTCTCGGAAGAACTTGCCTGCGGCTGGTAAACATCTTGCGGCTGGAATTCGAACTCGATGGGGGCTTCGTCGTGCGATACATCCTTCCATGCGAGACGGATCAAATCCTTATAGGCGGAATAAACTTTAACATCAAGTCCGGGAGGGACTGCAATAACGGCATGACCCGGAGTTTGGCTTACAAGTTTTGTCTGTGCGAAGTATGTCTTGAATACTGTATCCGACAGCATTCCGTGGAGGTAGTTCAAGCATCTTTCCCATTCAACTTGCATCTTCAATCCTCAATCCGATTGGTTCAAAAATCTATCAACAACTTGGCGTAATAATTTAGTTATTTCAACGGGATGTTGATAGATTTTTTGTGAAATTAAGTGAAAAAAAAGCAGAGATGAATGTAAATGAAAGTTGACAATCGCGTTTTACCCCCTAGATTATGGGCCTAGACCTTTATTTTTTGTAAAATTTCTATTTTTTGTTACGATGGATTACAATACCTATATGGAATACGTGTTTTGGGTGCCGGTGATTTTATGGGTCGGGCTCCATTTTTGGTTCAGAAACGTTTCTTATGTCGTTTTTATGAAAAATCAGTTGAATCGGGGGCAAAAGTGGGCCTATGTGTCTTCGGGGTTTGTGAAGCACCCGGGTCGAGTGGGCTTTTTGCATTTTTGCGATTTGCTGTTTACTTTTGTGATTTCGGTGGCTTCGTCCGCTGTTGTAGTCTGGGCCCTGAAAAAGCTTGGCCTTGCTGACTTTGCTAATTACGGTTTTGCTTCGATTTTGCTTTTCTTTGTGTTTGCGCACTGGATGAAGCGTAGGACGAGCCTGAAATTGACGGACTTGTTCCAGTCGGCTTTTTATTTGGAATACCGTTGGATGAATTATGAAATCCAGCGTAAGGGAATCTCGATGTCGGAAGAAAACGTTCTCGACCGAGCTGGCTTGAGCTACGCCCACAAGCTCCGCAATGCAGAAAAGCACCACTTTTTCTGGAGATACGTGAAGGCGATGGCCAAGTCCAAGAAATTCCCACCCGATGTTTTTGCGGATTTGTATTGATTTGTGATTAGGAATATTGGCAATGTTGGATAAATTTGACTGTTTTGGCGTCGGTGGAGAGGTTCTTGAAGGCAAGGCCGCTTGGAAGTACGCCGAAGATATTTTGCAGCTTGTATCGCGCACGTTTGCGTTGAATATCCAGGTGCTGCGTGGAAAGTTGCACAGCAGTATTTTGCTTGCGTACCTTTATCTGCGCATTGCGGATACGGTCGAAGATGACCCGGACATGAAGGCCCACGAAAAGGACCGCGTATTGGCTTTGTTTGCCGACGTGTTCAAGACGGGTAAACTCGAAACGGAAAAGATTCATGCGTTTGTCGGGGCGCTCCCGGAATCGTGGCATGGCTCCGAAGACCCGAACAAGGATTTGTGCGTCAAATCCGAGGTCGTGGTGCCGCTTTTGAATTCGCTTCCGGAAGATTACAAGAAGCCGGTGTGCGACGTGGTCATCGAAATGTGCGGTGGCATGGCAAAGTTTGCGCTCCGTCAGGAAGCTGCCCTTTCGGCGGGCTGGTTCACGCTTTCGAACGTGGGCGAACTGGACGAATACTGCTACTACGTGGCGGGCATTGTCGGTAAGCTTTTGACAAAACTGTTCTCTGCGGATACGTGCTTGATTAACAAGGATCGTGAGGCGGAACTTTCGAAGCTCGACGTGAGTTTCGGGCTTGCCTTGCAGGTGGTGAACATCGTAAAGGACTGCGTCGAAGATTCTGGACGACGTGTCTGCTTTATTCCCGAAGACATTTGCCACCGTCATGGATTCAACCACCCGAGCGAACTGTTTGCTGCTGGCGCAGACCCTGAAAAGTGCGGTGCCGTGCTTGCCGAACTTGTCGAAAAGGCTTGGCATCATTTGGACGATGCGATTGCTTACACGAAGCTCATCCCGAACATCAAAATGCGCACGAGACTCTTCTGCCTTTGGCCGCTCTTTATGGCGGCTGAGAACTTGAGCTTGATCGGGAATGGCGTGTCGGTGTTCTCTTCGGACAAGAAGGTGAAAATTACGCGCGATACCGTGAAGCGAATTGTGAAGGAAACGTCGTTGCACTTCTATTCGGACAAGTGGATCGATAAAGCGTATGGTAAACTTAGACGAAAGACGAGAGACTAGAGACGAGAGTTGTGTCATCCTCGCGTAGGCGAGGATCTAAACGATTAAGACAAAACCTTCGACTAAATCGAGGGTGACATAAAATGAAAAAGGAATATAGATGAAGTTTTATAACAAGTGGCCGTTTCATGTGGCCGTGATTATTTTTAGCATTGTTTCTGACCAGCTGACGAAGTTGTGGGCGCTGTCGCGTTTTACCGACGAAGCTGGCAATTTTACGTACGAGAAGATTCCTGTCATTGGCGAATTGGTGCGCTTTCAGTTGGTGTTCAACAAGGGCGCTGCGTTCAGTAGCCGTCCGCAGGACTTGATGCCGTTCTTGCCGCCTTGGCTTTTCTTTTTGCTGATTTCGATTGTGGCTGCTGTTGCCCTTTTCTGGTTCTATAAGTCTATCGACAAGCGTGATTACTTGAGCCGCTTGGGTGTCGTGATGATTCTTGGCGGTGCTGTCGGAAACTTTATTGACCGTATGCGCATGCAGATGGTGGTGGACTTTATCGACTGCGATTTTCCGGACTTTATCATGACGCGCTTCCCGACGTTCAACGTGGCGGATTCTTTCGTGACGGTCGGCGTTGCCTTGGTGCTTTTGTCGCCGGTGATTTTGCGTAAGTTGCACAAGCAAATGAAAGAAGAAAAAGACGCGGAGAAGAAGGCTAAAGAAAACCGTGTGGAAGAATGACACGGCAAGACTTTACTGGATCCTTCACTGCGTTCAGGATGACGATGCTGAAACCTGATATCTGAAACCTAACGACCAACTACTAATACCTCACACCTCAAAGTGCCGAAGGCACGACCTCATTCCTCAAAACCTCTTATGAATTACATAGTAAACGAAGAAAAGAACGGTGAACGCTTGGACAAGTTCCTTGTCGGCGCTATGGAAAATGTTTCCCGCACGGACGTGCAAAAGTTGATTGATGCGGGCGAAGTCAAGGTGGGCGGTAGTACGGTCTCCAAGAACTTCCGCGTCGAAACGGGCATGACGGTTGTTGTCGAAAAGATGATCGAAAAGGAATCGTCGACGCTCGAACCTGAAGATATCCCGCTCGACATCGTTTACGAAGACGATGATATCGTGGTCATCAATAAGCCGCGCAACTTGGTGGTTCATCCGGGTAGCGGTGTGAACAAGGGAACGCTTGCCGCAGGCCTCTTGCATCACTTTAAGGAAAATCTTTCGACTGTGAACGGCCCGCTCCGTCCGGGTATCGTCCATCGTTTGGACAAGGATACGCCGGGTCTCATGGTGGTGGCAAAGAACGATGCCGCTCATAGGCATTTGGCACATCAGCTTGAAACGCGTACGCTACACCGCACATACAACGCTCTTGTGTGGGGCTGCCCGCGTGATCTCGAAGGAACGATTGACGCTCCGATCGGCCGTAACCCGAAGAACCGCCTCAAGATGGCTGTCGTGAAGGGCGGCAAGGAAAGCCGTACGCATTATACCGCCAAGCAGTTCTTTGCCATCGCTACGCTTCTGGAACTCCAGTTGGAATCGGGACGCACCCACCAGATCCGTGTGCATACGCGTTACACGGGACACCCGGTTGTGGGCGATCCGCTTTATGATGGTCGTGAAGAAAGCTTGAACCGCGTGCCGCCTTTGATGAAGCCGGTTGCTGAAAAGGTTCTTGAAATTGCTCCGGCGCAGCTTTTGCAGGCCGTGAAGATCGAACTCATTCATCCGCGTACGAATAAAAAGTTGACGTTCAAGGTGCCGATGGAAGAACCGTTTGCAAAGGTGCTCAAGCTTTTGAAGAAAGAATGCCCGGCAAATGCTCCTGTTTATGATGAAGATACGGGCTTCCGCGACTTTGATGCACAAATTCGTTTTGAAGAAGAGGACGATTTTGACGAGTTCGAAGAACCGCTCGAAATTTCGCCGGACGAAGCTGCTCCTGTAAAGGAACGCAAGACTCGTGCGCAGCGCCTTGCCGAAAAGGCACAGACGGCCGCCAAGCGCCGTGCCGTTGCCGCTGAACGCAAGCTCATCAAGCAGATGAAGGCTGCTCGTCGCAAGGGGATTGCCCCCGAAGATTTCGTCGAACCAGGATACGAACCCACCATTGATCCGGAACTTTTAGAGTAACGAGGTTTGAGCGCGTTCGTAAACTCACTCTGAGGTCGCTTCGCTTTGAGTCAAATTGCTCATAGCTCAAAGGGAGCCGAAGGCGACCGACCTCACTCCTCAAACCTTTACACTTAATTATGACTAATTCTTACTTCTTTATCGGTGTTGCTGGCGTGGGCATGAGTGCCATTGCGCAGTATTTGGTAGGCAAGGGCGTTGCTGTTAGCG
>Ga0310690_10002585_pt1 | contig 29174 bp, 22 predicted proteins | sample AusTroGonzalo_MG_2_FD_207661 | JGI IMG/M metagenome (GOLD analysis project Ga0310690, IMG submission 207661) | Bovine rumen microbial communities from tropical cattle in Woodstock, Queensland, Australia - Gonzalo_04 (v2) (version 2) | ecosystem: Host-associated > Mammals > Digestive system >...
TGACTTGCATCTGGGCCATTGCTCCTATTGCTGTGAACAGGAAAGCGGCCAAAAACAAACTTAGTCTTTTAACCATAAATTCTCTCTTTTTTTAGTTAATAATATAAATAATGTGTAAATAAAATTCTAACTTTGCAGCCAAATTTCGCACCTCCGCGCGGGAGGTAACTCGTTTTTTTCTGACTTTCAATTTGCAAATTTAGCATATTTTTATCATACTGCCAAATAAATAACAATTTTTTTTCATAAAAATTTTAATTTTGAGGATTTTTGAGGGTTTATAGTAAATATTTGTCGTATTTTCATGCTTCTTTTGCATTCGTTTTCATTTCGCATTCCTCTGCGCCGGAGGAAAGAATCATTTTTGAGTTAATTTTAAAAAAATGACCACTGAAACGAACTAAAAATGGAAACGAAATTCAAAAAAATGCCATTGCAAAAAAATTAAACGATGGAAATAGGAAAATGCACGCTGCTATCGAGTTGTTGAGAGTCGTTTATTCCCCAAAAATAACGTTTTTTAGCCTTAAAATGTTAAAAATGCCGATAAAAGTATGATTTTTTTACTAAAATATTTGTCCATTTAATAAATTTACACTATATTTGCAAAATCAAAACCTAATAAAAACAAAAACTGATGAAGAAATACCACCTCCGGCGCAGAGGTGTGACCATCAAACGAACAAAAATTGATACATTATTTTTTTACTAACTTAATTATTAACTAAAAACGAAAATCTATGGTTAAAAGACTTAGTTTGATTTTGGCCGCTTTCCTATTCACAGCAATAGGAGCAATGGCTCAGATGCAAGTCAGTGGTACCGTGGTGTCGCAGGACGACGGCGAACCCATCGTGGGCGCAACAGTCATGGTCGTGGGCACAACAGTCGGTACGGCTACGAACATGGACGGTAAGTTCACGCTGACCTGTCCTCAAGGTAAGGACTTGTTGCGCATCACTTACGTGGGTATGGAACCGATTGAGGTGACAGCTCGTCCGAACATGCGCATTATGCTCACCAGCGACCAGAGCGCCCTCGACGAAGTGGTGGTTGTGGCCTATGGTACGCAGAAGAAGACCTCGCTGACGGGTAGTATCCAGTCGGTGAAGGCCGAACAGATTGACCTCCGCCCGACTTCCTCGGTGGCTTCGGCTCTTGAAGGAACGGTGACGGGTGTGCAGGTGAACAGCACGTATGGCTCGCCCGGTTCTGACCCGAGCATCCGCATTCGTGGTGTCGGTACCGTCAACGGTTCCACCAGTCCGCTCTATGTGATCGACGGTGTGCCCTTCGGTGGTAACATTTCCGACTTGAACCCCGCCGACATCGAGTCGATGTCAGTGTTGAAAGACGCCGCTTCGGCTGCCCTCTATGGTAACCGCGCTTCGAATGGTGTCATTCTGATTACGACGAAAAAGGCAAAGCAAGGTCGCCTGAATGTCTCTCTCGACATCAAGCAGGGTACCTACAGCCGCGGTATTCCCGAGTACGACCGCTTGGATGCCAAGCAGTTCATGGAAGCCGAGTGGTTGACGATGTACAACGACCAGCGCATTGCCGGTGCCGATGATGCCACAGCCAGCGCATACGCTTCCAACAACCTCATCAGCGATCGTCTTTATTTGAACATTTTCAACAAGCCCGCAAATCAGCTTTTCACAAGCGACGGTAAGATGGTGAGCGATGCTCAGATTCTCAGCGGCTATGCAGGCGACCTCGATTGGTACGACCAAGCCATCCGCGCAGGTCATCGTCAAGAGTACAACCTGACGGCCAGCGGTGCCAATGACAAGGCCGACTATCTCCTTTCGCTCGGTTATCTCGACGAGCAGGGCTATCAGTACAAGTCGGGCTTCGACCGTATTTCTGCACGTGTCGCTGCCAACATCCAGCCCAAAAAGTGGTTTAAGACAGGTTTGAACCTCTCGGCCACACACCAGAACTTCGATTCGAACTTCGGTACGAGCGATGCAGGCTTTACCAATGTATTTATGTACGCGCGTACGATTGCCCCCATCTATCCCGTACACCTCCACGATGTGAACACGGGTAATTACATCCTCGATGCAAACGGCAATCAGCAGTACGACAGTGGTTCTTATATCGACGAGAACGGCGCTGTTGTCAGAACTCGTAACCAGATGCTCGACCGTCACGTGATTTGGGAAAACGAAGTGGGTGAGGACAAGACCGTCCGCAATACCATCAATGGTACGGCATACGCCGACTTCTATCTGCCCTATAACTTCACGTTTACGCTGAAAGGTAACCTGAACCTGCGCCACAGCGAAGGAAATCAGTACAACTCGGCTGTGATTGGTGACGGTAAGGGTAACAATGGTCGTGGCAAGCGCGAAGACTACCGCTACAAAAACTACACCTTCCAGCAGCAACTCAGCTGGCGCAACGAGTTCGGACTCCACTCGGTGGACGCCCTCATCGGCCATGAGAATTTCTACTACACCTACAACTACCTGTATGGCTACAAGACCAAGCAAGTGTTCGAAGGTAAGAACTATCTGCGTAACTTCACGGAAATTACCAGTCTGTATGACTACAACACGCACTATACGACCGAATCGTATCTGGCACGTGCTCGCTACGACTATGCCGACCGCTACAACGCTGAAGTCAGCTTCCGTCGCGACGGTTCTTCGCGCTTCGCCAAGGATGCCCGCTGGGGTAACTTCTGGTCGGTGGGTGCCAACTGGATTATCTCGAAGGAATCGTTCATGCGTCCCTACAAGTGGGTGAACTATTTGAAACTCCGCGCCAACTATGGTGAGGTGGGTAACGACGCAGGTTCTGGCTACTATGGCTACATGGCTCTCTACAGTGCTACACAGCATGCCAACGAAGGTGCTTACTGGATTTCGCAGTTGCCGAACCCCGATTTGAAGTGGGAAACAGGTCAGTCGTGGGGCATCGGTCTCGACGGTCGCCTCTGGAACCGCCTGAACTTCAGCATCGAATACTTCGATAAGCGCAACAAAGACCTTCTCTTCGACGTTTACAACCCGCTGTCGGCAGGTGCAACGAGCACGAGTGCTGCTGAGTCGGTTGTCACGAAGAACATCGGTACGATTGCCAACCGCGGTTGGGAAATCTCTGCCGACATGGATGTCTTCAAGAACAAAGACTGGCGCATCAACGTAGGTGCCAACATCACTTTCCTGAAGAACAAAGTGCTGAAATTGCCAGAGCAGAACAAGGACGGTATCCTCTCGGGAACGAAGAAAATCGTAGAAGGCAAAGACCGCTACCAATACTTCGTTTGGACTTACGAGGGAATCAACACCGCCAACGGTTACTCGCTCTATAAGTTCAACGACGAAGACTATTTCTTCAAAGTTGGTGACGTTGTCTATGGACAGGAAGAGAAAGACGGTGAGCCCAATACCGAAATCACTGGCGACAACCTCAATGGTGTGGTCGTTATCAACGGTGTGCCCTACAGCTACCTGACCAACTATGCAAAGCGTGAATACCACGGCTCGGCTATGCCCGACGCATACGGAAGTTTCAACTTCAACATCACTTGGAAGGGCTTGACGCTCGCCACGCTGTTCACCTATCAGCTTGGCGGTAAGGTCGTCGACTACAACTACCAGAGTTTGATGTCGCCCTCCGGCTCGTCGCCCTCGTCGATGCACAAGGACGTTGTGAACAGTTGGACATTTGCCAATATGACGACAGATAACAGACTTGATCCCAACGGAACTCCCGTGCTGACAACGGCTCCGCTGCTGCCCGGAAGCGTCGCTCCGAACCTGAACTCGACTTCTTCGCGTTGGCTCCAAAGTGCAAGCTATCTGATTTTGAAGAACATCAACCTGACCTATCAGTTCCCGAAACCGCTCGTGAACAAGATCGACCTGGAAGGTGTGGCTCTGACCGTTACTTGCGAAAACCTGTTCAGCCTGACCTCGCTGAAGGGTATGAACCCGCAGCAGGCGTTCGACGGTACGCAGTACAACTATCTCGTAACACCGCGCGTGTTCTCCGTAGGTTTGAATGTCCGCTTCTAATTTAACTTAAAATAAGAAACGATTATGAAAAAGTATATTTTTATATTGAGCATTGTCGCATTAGGACTCAGCGCCTGTAAGAGCGACTATCTGGAGCAGACTCCGGAATCGGCAGAAGCCACTGCCACCATCGTCGGCTCCACCGAAAATGCAAAACTCGCCATCAACGGCCTCTGCAAAGCAATGACCAACCAATACATTGGTTCTCAGGGTTGTAACGGTGAGGGAACCATCAAAAACTGGTATGGTAGCTATCCGGGTAACGACACTCAGAAGACGATGTTGACGGGCTGGTCGGGTATCATCAACGGTACATACCACATGAATACGAGTTCTCAATACTTGTACTTCCCTTGGTTCTACTACTACAAACTGATTGGTAATGCCAACGGTGTGATTTGCAACATCGACGAAGCCGAAGGTCCCGAGAACGAGCGCAAGTTCCTGAAAGCTCAGGCCCTCGTGTTCCGTGCCTATTCGTTCTTCCGTCTGGCCGAGCTCTATGCTCACCGCTGGAAAGACGAGCAGGGCAACTGCCCGGGCATCGTGTTGCGTATCGACCAATCGACGGGCGACCACCCGCGTGCAACGCTGGCTGAGACCTATGTTCAGATCTACAAAGACCTTGACGAGGCCATCTCACTGTTCCAGCAGAGCGGTATGGATCGCAGCAGCAAGGAATTCTACAAGCCGAACCTCAACGTGGCATACGCCGTCTATGCAAAGGCAGCCCTGACCCGTGAAGACTGGGCCAATGCCGCCAAATATGCCAAGATGGCTCGCGAAGGCTATGCACTGATGAGCGAAAAAGATTACAAGGCTGGTTTCAACGCGCCGAACAGCGAGTGGATCTGGGGTGTTTATGAAGCAGAAGACCAGACGTTGTACTACTATGGTTTCTTCGCATACATGGGTTCGAACTCAAGTGCTTCTATCTGCCGTAACTATCCTTTCGCCATCAGCAGAGAGCTGATCGAGCAGATTCCGGAAACGGACGTACGCCGTGACCTCTACTTGATTCCTACGGCTGACGAACTTGCGGAGACATACACCAGTGAAGGTTCAACCTATTATTGCATCAGCAGATCCACCAGTGAAGCAACAAGAGGAGCATTCTTCAACAGAGGAAAGGCATTGCGTTCTCCCACGAATGACGGTGTAGGTCACATGCTCTATCAGACCAATAAAATCGTTGCTTACTCTCAGATGAAACTCCGTGCAGCCTTCATGGCTGGTGGTGGTAGCTTCCCACTGTTCCGCACAGAGGAAATGTACTACATCGAGGCAGAAGCCGCTTGCCACCAGAACCAGGCCGCTCAGGCACAGCAACTGCTCTTTGACGTAACATCCAAGTATGACCCATCGTACCAGAAATCGACAAAGACGGGCGAAGAACTCCTCACAGAAGTGAAACTCTATCGTCGCTTCGGCCTTTGGGGTGAAGGTTACGACTGGTTCGACCACAAGCGTTGGGGTGCTTCTTACACCCGTAAGACTTGGGCAAACGGCGGAAGCTGGCACTCGACATTCGCTGTAAAAGTTGGTCCGAGCGATGCCAACGCATGGACTTGGGAACTCCCGCTCAGAGAGACCGACTATAACAAAGAAATCAAATAAATTGCTTTCGCAAGCATTTGATTGAATTTTCAAGAGGATGTGCTTCGGTGCATCCTCTTTTTTGATGTATTTGCTTGTTTTTTTCGGAAAAATCGTATCTTTGCAGCAAACTAAACGAAATCGAGATGACGATACACGAGGCAATTCAGCAGCGGCACAGCGTCAGACGCTATGCCGGCTCTGTTGGCACCGACGGCCATCAATCAGCAGAAATTCACGTTTTCGCTTACGAATGGAAATCAAGTCAGGGCAAAAGCCGGCTGGGGCTATTTCTCGAAGGTTGACCTTGGCATCGTGAAACTCCACTTCGAAATGGGTGCTGGAACGGAGAATTTCGAGTGCTCTTTTTTTCGTGAACCGCCAAAATTTTTCATCTTTGAGACCTTTTGGCCGTTTCTTAAAATTATTTTTAGCCATTTCTTAAAATTATTTTTGGCCGTTTCTTAAAGTTTTCGTAATTTTGCAGGCGGAACCAATCCTTTAAACAATGGAAATCAAGAATTATTTGCCGAGAATCGGCGATGCTTTGCTTGCGAAGAAACTGAAACATTCAGGCGCAGTGCTTGTGACGGGTCCGAAATGGTGCGGTAAAACTGCCACGTCGTCTGTGGCTGCCAAAAGTGTCGTGTATATGCAAGACCCCGACAAGGCGAAGGGCTATATGATGGCTGCCGACACCCAACCTTCAGTTTTATTGGAAGGAGCAGTGCCTCATCTGATAGACGAATGGCAGACGGCTCCTGTGCTTTGGGACGCGGTGCGCTTTGCCGTTGACCAACGCCAACAAACGGGGCAATTCATCTTGACAGGCTCGGCAGTGCCGCTGGACAACGCCACCCTGCATACAGGAACAGGCCGTATTTCGCGCTTGACCATGCACACGATGAGCCTGTATGAATCGCAAGAATCCAATGGAAAAATCTCTTTGAGGGATCTTTTCGACAACAACCCTATCGACCTCACGCCATCGCTACTGACGGTGGAACAGGCCGCATATGCCATCTGCCGGGGCGGATGGCCCGCTTCTGTCAGATTGGCTCCTGAAGATGCACTGGCCTTGTCGCGTGACTATGTCGATGCCATTATCCATCAAGACATCTCACGCGTAGATGGTGTTGAGAAGAATCCAAAACGCGTACAACTTTTGTTGAGGTCATTGGCTCGAAACGTAGCCACGATGGCCACAAACACCACCATTTTGCGTGACTTCGAGGGTGACGAAAAAAGCATTTCCATACCCACACTTGACACCTATCTGAACGCCCTACGCCGCATCTTCGTGATAGAAGACCAGCCGGCGTGGTCGCCGTCCTTACGCTCGAAAACCGCCATTAGAACGGCATCAAAGCGACATTTCACCGATCCGTCGATTGCTACCGCCGTTTTGCGCATCAGTCCGAAGCACTTATTGGAAGATTTTAATTTCTTCGGATTTCTTTTTGAGTCTCTTTGTACGAGGGATTTGCGCGTTTACACACAAGCCAACGATGGTGACGTCTTTCATTTCCGTGACAAGAACGGGCTTGAGGCCGATATGATTTTAGCCTTGAACGACGGCAGATGGGCGGCCGTAGAGGTAAAACTCGGACACAAGCAAATCGAAGAAGCCGCAGAAAACCTTAAAAAACTGGCAAATAAAGTCGATTTGGAGAAAATGGGAAAACCGTCTTTCCTGATGGTGGTGACATGCGGCGAATTTGCCTACCAACGAAAAGACGGCATTTTTGTCGTTCCCATTGGATGCCTAAAAGACTGATGTGCCTTTATTTACTCCCAAAAACTCGACAGCAGCGAGCGGTTGGCAGTTGCCAGCCGCTCGTCGTTGATTTCGCGGATGTAGATTTGGGTGGTTTGGGTGTCGGTGTGGCCGAGCGCCTTTGAAATGACGCTGAGATCGACGTTTTTTTCGTAGGCGAGGCTCGCCCACGTGTGGCGCACGACGTAGGAGGTGAGATTGGCCTTGATTCCAGCCATTTGCGACAATTCCTTCAGATTTTTGTTATACACCCCCAAAGATACCTGATACTGCCGATAGGCCTTTTTCGGGTCGAGCGAACGGATGATTGGAAACAGATAGTCGCTGTCGTCATTCGCGTATTTTTGAATGATGTCGGTCATGCAAGGCTCCAAGGGGACGCGGATGGTCTGTTGCGTCTTGTGGCGCATATAGACGATGGCACCGTTGCGAAGATTGTGTTTTCTCAGGTGGGCCATATCGACAAAGGGCATTCCGAGCGCATAGACGCAGAAAAGGAAAATGTCGCGTGTCAGGTCGATGCGCGAGCCTTTTTGTAGTTTCAGTAGGCGAATTTTCCTGACATCCTCGATGCTGATGGCTCGTTTCTCGGTTTTTTCCGAGCCTGTGAAGACGGCGCTGAATGGGTCGCCCTTGCCGCCAAGTTGGTTGTAGAGCGAGCGAAGCGACCGCATGTAGCACGAAATCGTGTTGAGGCACACACCTTTCTCGCGCAGCCAGTGCTCGTAAGCCTTGACGAGTGCTTCGTTGAACCTATTCAGGTCGATTTCCTGATTCTCCGTGAACGTCTTCAACGACCGAAGAGCCGTTAGGTAGTTCGCATTTGTACTCGGACTTTTGTCCTGTTTCCATTTCTCGATGACCGCTGTGGCCATGTGAAAAAATTTTGCTTTTTTTCTCATAGATTAAAATGTAAGGGCTAATCGCCCACAAATTTACTTAAAAGCCTCCCCACCTCCCGCGCGGAGGCACGAAAAAGTCTAAATTTTACACATTATTTATATTATTAACTAAAAAAAGAGAGAATTTATGGTTAAAAGACTAAGTTTGTTTTTGGCCGCTTTCCTGTTCACAGCAATAGGAGCAATGGCCCAGATGCAAGTCAGTGGTACCGTGGTATCTCAAGACGACGGTGAACCCGTTGTTGGTGCAACTGTCATGGTTGTAGGTACAAGCGTCGGTACAGCAACGAACGTGGACGGTAAGTTCACGCTGACCTGTCCGAAAGGACATGAATTGCTGCGCATTACCTATGTCGGCATGGAGCCGATCGAGGTGACGGCTCGCCCGAACATGCGCATTCTGCTTACGAGTGACAAACAAGCCCTCGATGAAGTGATTGTCGTGGCCTATGGTACGGCCAAGAAGACGTCGTTCACCGGTTCGGCAGCCAATGTCAATGCGAAAGACATGGAACTTCGCCCCGTGACAAGTGCCGTGAAAGCACTGGAAGGTAACGTTTCTGGTGTGCAGGTTACTTCGGGTTCGGGTCAGCCAGGTTCGTCGCCTGTGATTCGCGTGCGTGGCTTCGGTTCGATCAACGCATCGAGCGCACCGCTGTACGTGGTCGATGGTATTCCTTACGACGGCAACCTCGCAAGCATCAACCCCGCCGACATCGAGTCGATGACCGTGTTGAAAGACGCTTCGGCAGGTGCTCTGTATGGTGCCCGTGGTGCCAACGGTGTGGTGATGATTACCACCAAGCAGGGTAAGGCTGGTAAGGCCAACGTGAACTGGCGTTCTACCGTCGGTTGGTCGAATCGTGCCATCAAGAAATACGACCATGTGAACCAGCAGGAGTTTGTGCAGCTCTACTACGAGGCTCTGCGCAACGACTACCAGTTCAACCAAGGTCTGGCTCTGGCCGACGCTGAGGCTGCAGCCCGCAACGCCCTCGGCGACGAACTGGGTGGTGAATACTACAACCCGTTCAAGAACTACAAGTGGAACGAAATCATCGACCCCGCAACGGGTCAGGTGCGCACCGACGCTCAGTCGGCTTGGGATGAGGACTGGATGGATGCCGTGCTCCGCAAGAACGCTTTCCGTCACGAACATCAGTTCTCCATCGACGGCGGTTCCGACAAGACCAAGTACATGCTTTCGCTCGGTTATCTGAACGAAAACGGTCTGTTGGAAACAACTTCGTTCCAGCGTTACACCGCCCGTACGAACATCGACAGCCATGTGACCGACTGGTTCAAGGCCAACTTGAGCACCGCTCTGTCGCACTCGCGCTCGAACTTCAGCGACTACGACGGAACGAGCACCTCGAACGTGTGGTACACCGCACAGTTCATCAACCCGCTGTTCCCCGTCTATCTGAAAGACGAGAAAGGCCAGACGATGTACGACGACCAGGGCAATATCCTCTACGACTGGGGTGAGGCTCGTCCCGACGGAAGGACTCGTCCGGGTTCGATGAGCGACTTCAGCTCGCTGGGTATGTTGATGCTCGACGACGCCTACACCAAGCGCGACGCTGCCAGCGTGCGTACAGGTGTGCAATTCGGTGGCGACGCTCCCCGCTTCGGATGGTTGCAGGGCTTGAAGTTTGCCATCAACTTCGGTGCAGACTACAGCAGCGCCAACTACATGCGCTACATGAACTCTGAGCACGGTAACCAGAAGAACGCCGGCGGTCTGATTCAGAAGCAGAACGGACGCACGCTGAGCTACACCTTCAACCAACTGCTCACTTGGAACCGTTCGTTCGGTTCGCACAACATCGACGTTCTGCTCGGTCACGAGTGGTACGACTACACCTACGAATACCTCGGCGCAGGTAAGACCAGCCTTGTCAGCGGTATCAAGGAACTTCGTCCGGGCACCACGCTCTACGACGCCGACTCCTACACCGACAAGTATCGCATCAACTCTTGGCTGAGCCGTATCAACTACAACTTCGCCGACAAGTACTACCTCACCGCTTCGTTCCGTCAGGACGCTTCTTCGCGCTTCTACGTGGACAACAACACCGGTACGTTCTGGTCGATTGGTGCCAACTGGCGTGTTTCCAACGAGAAATTCCTCCAAAACGTGAAGTGGCTCGACAACCTCTCGTTCAAGATCAGCTATGGTGAGCAGGGTAACGACAACCTCGGCACATACTACGCTTGGCAGAGCCTCTACAACCTGAGCTACGCCAACGGTAACGCTCCTGGTGGATTCGTTTCGACACTGGAAAATAAAGAAGTTTCTTGGGAAAAGAACGGCAACCTGAACATCGGTATTGAAGGAACCTTCCTCAACAGCCGCTTGCACGCCAGCATCGAGTACTTCAACAAGAAGACCACCGACATGCTGCTCAACTACCCGATGGCCCTCTCGACTGGTTTCACCGGTTACAGCGCCAACGTCGGTAACATGCGCAACCAAGGTTGGGAATTTGAAGTCAGCGGCTATCCCGTGAAGACGAAAGACTTCGAGTGGAATGTGGCTTGGATGGGTTCAATCCTGAACAACAAGGTGCTCAAACTGACCGCCGAGTCGCCCAGAATCGTCAGCGGCGTCCGCGTCATTGAAGAAGGCTACGAGCTCAACACGTTCCTCATGGCCAAGTCGGCAGGTGTCGATCCGCTCACGGGTCAGCAGCTCTACTGGGCATACGAGAAGGACGATGACGGCAACATGAAGCCCGGCACCGAATACATCACCAGCGACTATGCCAAGGCCAACGCATCGAAGTACTACCTCGGAAGCCGTATCCCCGACCTCTATGGTAGCCTCTCGACCGCGCTCAACTACAAGAACCTGAGCCTCAGCATCCTGACCACCTACTCGCTCGGTGGCAAGATCTACGACAGCAACTACAGCGCACACATGGACCTCTGGTACAATAGCTCCACTTGGAACCGCGCAGCACTGCGCCGTTGGCAGAAGCCGGGCGACATCACCGACGTGCCCCGTATGGCCATCGCCGATGGTAACCAGCTCGTCACCGACCGCTACCTGATCGACGCTTCTTACTTCGCCATCAAGAACATCACGCTGAGCTACATGCTCCCGCAGTTGTGGGTGAAGAAAGTCGGTCTGGGCAACGTCCGCGTGTTTACCTCTATGGATAACGTAGCTCTGTTCACACACCTCGACGGTATGAACCCGCAGTACAACTTCGGCGGTGGCACAGACTACGACTACGTTCCCAACAAGACCTTCACCATCGGTCTTGAGGTTAAGTTCTAATCACATTGACGAGTTGAAAAAAGACAAGTTAAATCAATTTAGAAAGGAAATAACATGAAAAATTTATTTAAATATAGTTTCATTCTGATGGGCATGCTGGTCATGGCCGCCTGCTCGGAAGACAAATTGGAAACTCAGCCTACCGACTCGGTTTCGGGAACGACGCTTTTCAGCGATGCGAAGGCTGCCATGGTGCCCCTGAACGGTCTGTACCGCTCGATGTACACCTCGGGCTGGTCCACGACGGGTAACACTCACCAGTGCTTCGGTATTTCGGCCTACAACCTCGCAGCAGAAGTGATGGGCGACGACTTCATCATGGGTGCTCAGGGTTCGGGCTGGTTCTGGTTCGACGCTGCCTACAACGTGAAGAGCCGCTTCACCAGCGGTGCATGGCGCAGCTACGACCTTTGGTATGCCCACTACACATGGATTGCCAACGTGAACTACGTGATTGCCGCCGAGGAAACGATGGGCGGTGCCACCGAAGACAAGAACTACGTCATCGGTCAGGCTTACGCCGTGCGTGCCTACAGCTACTTCATGCTGGCACAGTGGTTCTCGCGCACCTACAAAGGCCACGAGAGTGAGCCTTGCGTACCGCTCTACACCGAGCCTACGTTCAAGACCACAACGGGTCAGCCCCGTTCGACCGTTGCTCAGGTCTATGAGCAGATTGACAAAGACATCGAGAAAGCCCTCACGCTGCTCAAGGGTACTACTTTGAAAAACAAGAGCCACCTGGGCTATGCCACCGCCTTGGGTATCGCTTCGCGTATCGCTCTGGTCAAGGAAGACTGGGCCAACGCCAAGAAGTATGCTGAAGAGGCCATCGCTGCCAGCGGTTGCGCCGTCGGCGACGTTGCAGCCATCACGGGCATGAACAGCGTTGAATACAACGACGTGATGTGGGGTGCCAAGATCCAGAGCGACCAGGCAGGTATGTACGCCAGCTTCTTCGCCCACATGGATCCCGTTGTGGCCTATGCACAGCGTGCTCCGAAGCAGATTTCCATCTACCTCTACCAGAAGATGGGCGAAAAAGACGCTCGCCGCGCATGGTGGAATCCCGCCGAAAACTATCTGCAGAAGAAATTCTCGTTCTCGAACGCTGCCACATGGGAAGGCGACTACATCTGGATGCGCGTGGAAGAAATGTACTTCAACGCTGCAGAAGCTGCCTGCCGTCTGGGCGACGAGGCTACCGCCAAGAAGCACCTGACGGCTGTGATGAGCAAGCGCGACGCCGGCTACAAGTGCGAGAAGTCGGGCACTGCCCTCGGCAAACTCACCACCGACGACACGGGTTCGCTGCTCGAAGAAATCCTCATCCAGAAGCGTATCGAACTCTGGGGTGAAATGGGTCGTACGTTCGACATCCGCCGTCTGAAGCAAGGCTTCAAGCGCGACAGCGCTCACGGCTGGCCCAGCGGTCTGCTGCTGCCGAACCGTCCGACGACGAATCCTGAGAACTATATGTGGGTGCTCACTATTCCGCAGGCCGAGTTCGACGGAAATGAAAACATGTCGGTCGATAAGGACCAGAATAATACGAAAGACGAGTAAAATCAATAAAAAAAACGTACGATTATGAAGAAATATATTTTAGGATTTGCACTCTTGGCAGGCTTCGTCCTGACATCGTGCGACACGAAAAATGAAGGTGCGATTTACAATCCTCCTTTCCAGAATGTTTCTTTCGAAACGGCAACTCCGGCTCAAGTGATGGTCAAAAGCTCATCGACCGACATCGTGGTTCGCCTGATTCGTTCCAACACGTCGCAAGCCTATACTGCACACTACACGCTGATTCCTGAAAACCAAGGCATCTTCACCGATGGAAGTGGCGGACAGGCTACGTTCGAACCGGGTATGGCTGAAACATTCATCACCTTGAAAGCCAACAACATGCTGGGTGGTAACGTGTACAAGGCTAAGCTGAAACTGAGCGACGCCGAAGTGGCACAAGCCGACACGACAACCAACTCGGCTACCCTGGAAACGACGATTAGCGTGAAGTGCGACTGGAACTGGCTCGCTCTGGGCAAGGGTGTCTATGATTCTCCCGAATGGTGGGAAGAAACCCTCAATGTGAACATCGAGTATGCTGAAGGCTCTTCGCCGAAGCTCTACAAGATTATCAACCTGTTTGCCGCTGGCTACGACATCGAGTTCACCATCACCGACGACAACAAAGTGATGGTTCCGAAGCAGGGTTCGTGGAAGCACTCGAGCTATGGCGTTGTTTCGCTCGTTGGCGATGCCGACGGTAACGCAGCAGGCTATGCTGGTCCTTACGATCCCGCTACCAAGAAGGCCACCTTCACATTGAAGCACACGGTTTCGGCTGGTTCGTTCGGAACATTCACCGACATTCTGACGATGCCGTAAGGTTTAGAGATCGAATTCTCTGAAATACACATTCAAGTGAGCTCAAAAGTTTCCTGACTTTTGGGCTCATTTCCTATTTTTTTATTATCTTTGCAGCGGAAAAAATATTTTTTGTATGGTAAGACATTTTGTTTGTATTTTCGCCCTGTGGCTGGCGACAATTCCGGCCTTTGCGCAACCGAAGGCATATCACGGCGACGGAGCCGACGACGTGCTGCGCTTTGTGCCGGTGGCATCGGTGTTTGCGCTGAAAGCCTGTGGCGTGGAGAGTAGTTCATCGTGGAAACGGCTGGTGGTGAACACGGCGGCGAGCATCGCCCTTTCGTCGGGCGCGACGTGGGGGCTGAAGCACTTCATCGACGAAGAGCGTCCCGACGGCACCGACCAGAAATCGTTTCCGTCGGGTCACGCGACCTTCGCCTTTGCGGGTGCGCATCAGTTGTATAAGGAGTACAGCCGTCAGTCGGTGTGGATTCCCGTGGCTGGCTACGCGGTGGCGACGGCAGTAGGCATCGACCGCGTGTGTCGCAATCGCCATCATTGGTACGACGTGGCGGCTGGCGCTGCCATCGGCGTGCTCGGAACGGAACTCGGCTATTGGCTGGGCGACAAAATCACGGGCGAACGGTCGCGCTACAGTGTGGCGGTCGGTCCGCAAACGCTGTCTATCAACATCGTTTTCTGACGTCGGAAACAACGCTCATCTTTTCAAATTGCGGGGATGATGCTCGATAATGGCCTCACGCAGCGCGGTCGTGTCGATGTGGGTGTAGATTTCGGTGGTTCCGATGCTTTCGTGGCCGAGCAGTGCCTGAATGACGCGCAGGTCGGCACCGCCTTCGAGCAATGCCGTGGCGAAGGAATGCCGCAACGTGTGGGGCGAAATCACCTTTTTAATGCCTGCGATTTCGGCCTGTCGGCGTAGCATGATAAAAATCATCACGCGGGTCAGATGGGCACCGCGACGATTTAAAAAGACAAAATCTTCCTCGCCGGATTTGATTGTCATCAGATTTCGGTCGAGAAACCAAAGGTTCAACTCGTGGATGGCGCGATTGGAAATCGGCACGAGCCGTTCCTTCGAGCCCTTGCCGAAAATGCGTACATAGCCCTCGTCAAGGAACAAGTCCGAGAGTTTCAGCGTCACGAGTTCGCTGACGCGCAAACCGCATGAAAACAGCACCTCGATGATGGCGCGGTTGCGGTGTCCCTCCCATTTCGAGAGGTCGATGCTCGCCTCGATTTGGTCGATTTCCGCCGTCGAGAGCACTTCGGGCAGGTGTTCGCCCAAGTGCGGCGATTCCAAGAGTTCCGTCGGGTCGTTTTCGATGAATCCATCGAGCAAAAGGAAGCGGTAGAACGAGCGGATACCACTGAGAATCCGCGCCTGCGAACTCGGTCCGATGCCCACCTCGTGCAACGTGGCGGCGAAATGTTGCAGGTCGTCGAGCGAGATGTCGAGCAACGCCTTCCCCTCAGTCAGACAGTAGTTTTGCAAGTGCAAAAGGTCGTGCTGATAGGCTTCGAGCGTGTTCGGCGAGTAGTTGCGCTCAAGTTTCAGGTAGCGCACATACTGCTTGACGATATTTTCTTCCGATTTCTTTTTCAATTTTCCAATTTTTCGTAACTTTGCCGACAAAAGTACAAAAAATATTTGAAATTATGAAGAAAATTTTGATTTTGAACGGCCCGAACCTCAATCTTTTGGGTCGTCGGGAGCCCGAAATCTACGGCAGTGGCTCGTTTGAAGTGTTTTTGCAGCAACTTCGCGAGCAGTACGCCGACAAAGTGGAAATCAGCTATGCGCAGAGCAATGTCGAGGGCGAACTGGTCAATCACTTGCAGGAGGCTGGCTTCGGGGCGTTCGACGGCATCGTGCTGAACGCCGGTGCCTACACGCACACGAGCATCGCCCTCGGCGACTGCATTCGCGCCATCGAAACACCCGTCATCGAAGTGCACATTTCCAACATCCACGCTCGCGAACCGTTCCGCCATCGCTCGTTGCTTGCCGCCGCCTGTCGGGGTACGATTTGTGGTTTTGGCCTCGATTCCTATCGCCTTGCCGTCGAAGCATTTTTAGGTAAATAATGAGAAATTGTAAATTGTCTAATTGTCAAATTTGAAAGATTACATTCTCAGCCATTCCGAGCCGGAGCCCGAGTATCTGCACGAACTCTGGCGTGCCACGCACCTTCACACGTTGCATGGCCACATGGTCAGTGGGCATTTGCAGGGTCGATTGCTGAAAATGCTCGTGGAGATGATTCGACCACAGCGTGTGCTCGAAGTCGGCACGTTCAGCGGCTATTCGGCACTTTGCATGGCCGAGGGACTGCCCGACGGCGGACACCTCTGGACCTACGAAATCAACGATGAAATGGAGGATTTTACGCGAAAATGGCTCGAAAATTCGCCTTATCACGACCGAATCACTTTTATGATTGGCGATGCCGTCACCGAGGCACCCAAACTCAATCTCGATTTCGATTTGGCCTTCATCGACGGCGATAAACGCAACTATGTAGAGACCTACGAGGCCGTGCTGCCAATCGTGAAAAATGGCGGTTTCCTCCTTGCCGACAACACGCTTTGGGACGGTCACGTCACCGATTCGGCCTACGACCGCGACCGCCAGACGCAGGGCATCCGCCGTTTCAACGACCACGTGGCTGCCGACCCACGCACCGAGCAAGTCATTCTGCCGATTCGCGACGGACTGACGCTGATTCGAAAAAAATGACTGAAAAACCTAACTCCGCGTAAAACCGATGGAAAAAATGCTGATTTTCACCGACTCGTCTTTTTGCAACTCTTGACAGCAGGAAATCATCGTGGAACCCGTCGTAATGACATCGTCAATCACCATCACGTGGCGGTTGCTAATCGCCTCAGCATCAACCAGTTCAAACACACCCGCAACATTTTCGCGCCGCTCTTTCGCCGTTTTGTGCGTCTGACTTTCCTCGAAACGGGTGCGAGCCACCACCTTCTCGGCGACGGGAATACCCGTCACACTGCTGATTCCACGCGCAATTTCAAGGCTTTGGTTGTAGCCGCGCTGTCGTTGCCGCCGCTTCGTCAGTGGAATGGGAATCAGCAGGTCGATGTCGTCGAAAAAATGCTTCCTTGAGAGTTCCTCAGCCGCCACACGACCGATGAAATGGCCGATTTCGCGCTGTCGGTTGTATTTTAGTTCGTGAATCATACCGCTGAACTGCGACGAAGGTTGGTAGAAAAACCACGCCGCAACCTTCTCCACGCGAAAATGCCCCCAGAAGACCTGCGCCATCGTGTTGTCATAGGGCTGCTCTTCGTAGTGCGTGCGCGGCAGTGCCAGCAGACAATTCAGGCAGACGTGCTGCTCAGATTCTGCCAACCGATTGTCACATGCTACACAACAACGCGGTGCTATCAAATCGAATAATCGTGTCCAAAAACTACCCACAACTCAAACCTCCAAACACCGATTGATTTGCTCCATCGAAAAACCGCGACTCACGGCGAAGCGAATCAACTTCATTTGCCGTTCAAATTCGTTACGACCAGAGACGCTGCGTTCCTTGCTTTTCAGCAGCGGTTTTAAGACCGCCAAATACTCATTTTCATCGATGGAATCGAGGATTTTTCGCTGTATCGACTGCTCGACGCCCTTCGCCCAAAGCGCCTGTTCGATTTTCCGACGACCCCATTGGTTGTACTTGATTTTGTCGTTCACAAAGGCTCGCGTAAACCGTTCGTCGTCGATGAATTTTCCACTGACAAGCCGTTCCATGATGCGAGCCTGCGCCGCGTCGTCGAGTCCCCAAAGCCGCATTTTCTGCAACATATCGCCCGACGAGTGTTCGCTCCGCGCACAGAGTGCCATCAGTTTGCTCAGCGCCTGTTTTTCGGTGATTTCCGTCTTTTTCATATCTTCTTTTTCGATTTTTTCGCCCGAATCATTCTTTCTTTCCCGAATAGGTCGATTTTTACTTCAATATTTTCAAAACCTTTTTCCGCCAACATCGTTTTTAACTCCTTGATATACAATGGATTTACCTCAAAATAGAGCCATCCATCAGATTTCAGCGATTGAATGGCGAAGTCGGCAATGGCACGATAGAACAGCAGTGGATCGTCGTCGGGAACGAAGAGTGCCACGTGCGGTTCATGTTCCAAAACGTGCGGTTTCATCGCGATTTTTTCGTTGTCGCAGATGTAGGGAGGGTTGCTGACGATACAGGTGATAGGTGATAGGTGGTAGGTGGTAGGTGAGAGTTGACTGTTGAGAGTTGACTGTTGAGAGTTGACTGTTGAGAGTTGACTGTTGAGAGTTGACTGTTGAGAGTTGAGAGTTGAATTGTTAATTGTAAATGGTAAATTGAGAACATCGACTTGTTCGAAATTGACTTTTACCCCGATGGAATCGGCATTTTTTCGCGCTACAGCCAGTGCCTGCTCCGAAATATCCCACGCCGAAACCTGTGCATCGGGCATTTCCGCCGCCAACGTAATCGCAATGCAACCGCTACCCGTCCCAATGTCCAAAATCCTCGTTCCTTGCTCCTCGTTCCTCGTTCCTCGTTCCTCGACCATCCACCGACACAATTCCTCCGTTTCTGGTCTCGGAATCAGCACCCCTGGCCCAACGGAAAACCGCCTACCACAAAACTCCGCGAAGCCCAAAACATACTGCACTGGCTCACCATTTTCGAGTCGGAGCATCATTTTTTCCAAAACTTTGCGGTCGTCTGCCGATAATTCCGTAACTTTGTCGCACAAAATATCGGCCACCGACAGTCCGAAACGCTCTCCGAGCACCAAACGGACAATGGCACGCGCCTCATCCAAGCCGTATCTTCCGGCAAGACGACGACAGAGTTCACGGTAGTTCGTGGCACAAAATCGGTCGGTTGTGGGGCAAAACGAATCAGTCATGCTGCAAAAATACGAAAAAAATGGATAAAAACCAAATTGCGCTCGACGAAAAATTGATGCGACGCTGCATCCAACTTGCGAAATGCGGTCGGAATCTCGCGCGTCCGAACCCGATGGTAGGCTGCGTTATCGTGGCCGACGGGCGGATTATCGGCGAGGGCTATCACGTGCGCTGTGGCGAGGGACACGCCGAGGTGAACGCGTTTGCCGCCGTGAAACCCGATGACGAGCATCTATTTCCGCAAGCCACGCTCTACGTGTCGCTCGAACCCTGTTCACATCACGGGAAAACGCCGCCGTGCAGCGATTTGATTATCCGAAAAGGCGTCCGGCGCGTTGTCGTGGGCTGTATAGACCCTTTTTCCGAGGTGCAGGGACGCGGAATCCAAAGGCTTCGTGATGCTAGCATCGACGTGACCGTGGGCGTTCTCGAGGCGGAATGTCGGTGGCTGAACCGCCGTTTTTTCACGTTTCACGAGAAAAATCGCCCCTACATCATCCTGAAATGGGCGCAGACCGCCGACGGTTTCATCGACAACGGCGGAAAAACCCTCGCCATCTCCACGCCTTTCACGAAAATGCTTGTCCACAAACTGCGTGCCGAGGAAGATGCCATTCTCGTGGGTCGCGTCACCGACGAGCGCGAGCATCCGCAGTTGAATGTCCGGGAGTGGTGTGGCAAGTCGCCCGTGCGGTTTGTTCTTTCGAGGAACGAGGAACGAGGAACGAAGAGCGAAGAGCGAGGAAAAATTTGGGTGAATTCTTTTGAAGAACTTTTCCGCGAATGTCGCGAGCGACAACTGCAATCGCTCATCGTCGAGGGTGGTCGAGAAACCCTGCAATCGTTCATCGACCAAAACCTTTGGGATGAAATTCGTGTGGAAAGGCCTCACCCCCTTACCCCCTCTCCAAAGGGCGAGGGGGAAACTTTCGACAAAAACGAGAATTCCACTCCCGCACCGCAACTTCCTGACAATGCTGTTCTCTTTGCGCAACAAATCTTTGGGAACAACACCATCAGCAACTATCAGAAATAAAGGAAAAATCACTTTTTCCGCCCGAAATCGGCAGGAATTTCGCCCCAGAGTTTCGTTTCCCATTGCAGGATGGGGACGCGGACGGGATGGACGCGCAACCATTGCTCGGCACGGCGGATGATTTCGTAGAGTTTTTCTGTTTCGGGTGTATGCTCAAGTTTGGTCTTGCAATGTTTTTTATGAACCCACGTCATTGCCGTGAAACTGTCGGAATAGATGACTTTGTCGGCGATTCCTCGCTGTTCCATCAGTGCCAGAGCGTGGACAATCGCCAAAAACTCGCCGATGTTGTTCGTTCCGAAAACTGGTCCGAAATGAAACACCTGCTCGCCTGTCGCAAGGTCGATGCCTTGATACTCCATCTGCCCGGGATTGCCCGAACAGGCGGCATCGACGGCCCAAGCGGCATCAGTTTTTAGTTTATAGTTCATCGCGGATGGGCTTTACATTCTTTCCGGCACTTCGATTCCGAGCAACGCCATACCGTTTTTCAGCGTTTTGGCGACGTTGCGGGCAATCATCAGACGGACTTGCTTGGCATCTTCGTTTTCGGCATTGAGGATGCTGAAATCGTGGTAGAACTGGTTGAATTCTTTCGTCAGTTCGTAGCAGTAGTTGGCGATGCCCGAGGGCGAATAGTCCTTGCCTGCCTGCTCGACGACGACGGGGAATTCGTTGAGTTTTTGGATGAGGGCGGTTTCTTTTTCGTTCAATTGAACATTGGACTTTGAACTTTGAACATTGTCGCCGGCTTTCCTCAAAATCGAGCGAATACGAGCGTGAGTATATTGGATGAAAGGACCCGTATTTCCGTTGAAATCAATACTTTCTTCGGGGTTGAAGAGCATATTTTTCCGAGCATCGACCTTCAGAATGAAGTATTTCAGGGCACCCATACCCACGATTCGTGCGATTTCATTGCGTTCTTCGTCGCTGATGCCTTCGAGTTTGTTCACCTTGTCCTCGCTCATCTGCCGTGCATCGCTGATCATCGTCGCCACAAGTTCATCGGCATCGACGACCGTTCCCTCACGCGATTTCATCTTGCCGTGCGGAAGTTCGACCATTCCGTAAGAGAAATGCACGAGTTCCTTGCCCCACTTGAATCCGAGGCGGTCGAGCAACAGCGAAAGCACCTGAAAATGGTAGTTTTGCTCGTTGCCCACGACGTAAATCATCTTGTCGATGGGATAGTCCTCGAAACGCATCTGCGCCGTGCCGATGTCCTGCGTCATATAAACCGATGTGCCGTCGGAACGCAGCAGCAGTTTCTGATCGAGGCCTTCATCCGTAAAATCGGCCCACACCGAACCGTCGTCCTTGCGGAAGAAAAGCCCTTTTTCCAAACCTTCCTCTACCTTTTTTTTGCCTGCGAGATAGGTTTCCGACTCGTAGTAAATCTTGTCGAACGACACGCCGAGTGCCTTGTAGGTCTCGTCGAAACCGGCATAAACCCAGTCGTTCATCATCTTCCACAAATTGCGGATTTCAGGGTCGTTCTGCTCCCATTTTACGAGCATTTCGCGGGCTTCCTTGATGAGCGGTGCTTCGAGTTTGGCCTGTTCCTCGTCCATACCCTGCGCCACGAGTTGCTTGATTTCCTCGCGATAATGCTTGTCGAAGAGCACATAATAGTCGCCGATGAGGTGGTCGCCCTTCTTTCCACTCGATTCGGGCGTTTCGCCGTTGCCCCATTTCTGCCACGCAAGCATCGACTTGCAGATGTGGATGCCGCGGTCGTTGACGATGTTCGTTTTTACTACTTTCCAGCCGTTGGCCTCCATAATTTTCGCCAGCGACCAACCGAGCAGGTTGTTTCTAACGTGGCCGAGGTGCAGCGGTTTGTTGGTGTTGGGCGAGGAATATTCAATCATACAGAGAGCCTCAGACTCCGACGGAACTTTATAACCGAATTTGTCGTCTTGGTCGATGTCTTTGAGCAGTTGCAACCACGCTTCTGGCGCAACAACAAGGTTCAAAAAGCCCTTCACGACGTTGTAGCGGCTGACGATGCCTTTCACATCGCCCCACATTTCGTGTTCCACAAGCCATTTTCCGATGTCTTCGGCGGTTTGTTCGGGACTTTTCCGCGCCATTTTCACGAACGGAAACACCACCACCGTGAGGTTTCCCTCGAATTCGCTGCGAGTTTTCTGCAACTGTACCTGACTTTCGGCTACTTCTGCGCCGTATAATTCTTTCACTGCGGCCATCACGCCGCCCACAATCTGCTGTTCAATCTTCATTTTTCGGAAAAATTACTTAATCACCACTTTGAGCTTCGCTCGAACTCGTTCACGTTCGGAAGAATTTGAGCACGCTCAATTCTTCGCTCACTTAATCACGAGTTTCTTACCGTTCACGATATAAATACCTGGCTTCAAACCTGTGCGCAGGTCGAACACCGACACGCCGCGCTTCACGAGCCGTCCGTTGATGTCATAGACATCGACCTGTGTTCTTTCGGGCTCATCCTTCGTATTGATTTCCACACCGCTCACATCGCCCTCATCGTCGAAATTGTCGATGATCGGGTCGTCGTCGGGCACATCGTAGGTTGTCAAATTGGAATAGATGAAGTTCGCACGCTGACGCAGCCATTTCTTGGCATTTTCAGTCGAACGCTGGTAGTCGGTGCCGTCGTAAACACTGTAGCTGCCGTTGGCGTTGTGCTCGAGCGAAGGCCGTGCGTAGGCATAATAGTCGTCGCAGAACTCGATGAGTTCCTCCAACTGATGCTCCATGAATCGCTTCCAAACGGCATAATATTCCCTGTCGAGTTTCTCGCTGACAAAGCGCAGGTCGTGGATGAACGACTTGGCCGCCATCGTGGTCGAAGTATAGTAGTCGGTCGTGGCACCGACTTGGAAATAAGTCCTTGAAGTGCTGTATGAATCCTCGTAGCCGAATGCCCAGTCGAGGTCCCAGACGGGACCGAAGAAAAACTTGCTCTCTTCCGTTCCCACCGACGGATTGTAGAGGAATGTGCTCTTCGGATGCTTCAGTTCGTGGTTGAGAATCAACTCATTGACCATCAGGAAACGTGCCAGCGACTCAATATCGACATAGTCGGAAATGTCTTCTTTGTCTTTCAGGGCTTGCATGAAGGCGTTGAAATCGAGAACGATATCGTCCTTCGTCAGCAACGTAGTGGTTTCGTCGTTGAAATCCTCGGGCTCCTTGATGTTCACCGGCAGGCTGTAGGGGTTGGAACGGAAGCGGTTAGGTTCGTCGAAATACGTGTCGAGTTCCAAGAACGAGGCACGGCTCTCGTCGTCGAGATCGACGCTGTTGTTCGACAAGCCGACTTTTTCGGTGAAGTTGTAGTTGCCGTAATAGTAGCCGTTGATGTAGAGTTCGACGGGCACAATGTGGTTGGCAGCCACCGTTCCCACGAGGCAAGCGGCCTTCATGCCAATCGCATTCGACAGCATCGAGCCCCCGATTTTATTGGCCAACAGCACCCAGTTTTTGCCGTTTGTCAGACCGAAAGGCTTGTGTTTCTCGTCGAATTTGATGCGATAGGGGTTTTTGTAGGCATAGCCGTAGTCCACGGGCTGATAATCGTCGTAGTAATAGCCATAGCTCTGCCACGACGAATTTCCGCGTCCTTTGATGTGCATCGGTGTTGCTTCCATCGAGGGGAACACGCCACCGCCGTCGATGGTGATGTCGGCATCGAGATAATAGTCTTTGCTCGTAATCATCAGGCGACCCTCCACGTCGATATTCACCGTCGGCACGTTCTCGGCCTTGTCCGCGAGCCAGTCGATGTGGACACGGTAGTTGCGACCGAACGGCTCCATCTGGTAGCGATATTCGGCGGGTTCGATGATTTCAGCATCATGCGGATTGGCGTTGCGCACGGCTTTCTTCAGTTGGAACTCGGCGAACACCATATAGAACCTGTCGCTGCGCCCGATTTCATTGAGGAAGAGGCGCAGATGCCTGTAATTCCGACCGAGGTCGATGACGTCGCTCAGGAACTCCGCGCCGGCACCTGCTGGCAGACCGTCGGCGGTTGTCAATGTCTTGATTTCCGTCCAGTTCTGACCGTCGTTCGAGGCCGAGAGCGTCATCGAAACAGGCCAATACTGACCCGTCGTTCGCGTCGTGTAGCCGAAGCGGATGTAGCGCATCGACTCGGGCAGTGCGATGTTGAGGTAGGGGTGCGTCGCAATGACTCTTGCCTTCTCGTCGGGGTCGGAAATGTTCCATGTGCTATGGAAAATCGTCCCAATATTGCCGTCGAGCATCTGCTCGAAGCCCTCGCCCGTCTGTCCGGGCAGGTTCGTCGAGAACATTCCGGCGTTGAGAGCCACCTGCGTTTCGCTGAATTCGCCGACGGGCTCGCTCCAGACGGCTTCCTTCACGAGTTTCTGGGCGAATAATCGCTGATTGGGCTGTGCCACGGTGTAATAGACATCGTTGGCATAACTGCGGCGCGACTTCTTGCTTTCCTGCCGCTCATGACCTATATAGAGGCGGGCGTTTTCGTCCGACAACTGGAACGACGGCGTGAGCCACTTGCCGATGGCACCGATGCTGGCCGTGATGATGCTGTCTTGCACGATGTCGGCAAACACATCAGAATAGACTTGGTCGTTGTACTTGTTGTTGAACTTCAACTGCGTGATGCTTGCCAACCGACCGTTGATTTCGTCTTTCGTGCGAACCACCACCGAATCGACGCGACTCAGATTGTAGTAGAACGAAGTGTCGGAAACGGTCGTGATGCGCAGTTGTCCGCGCACGTTCTCGCGTGACTCGACCACCGCTTCGGGAAAAACGTCGAGACGGCCATTGTCGTAATAGACCATGACGAGTTTTTCATCGGAAGGAGCCTGTGCTGCATCGACTTGGCAAAACGGATAGGCGAACAGCAGCGCGAGGGCCATGATTTTTGCCGTTATGTAAACTTTTTTCATAAATGCTTGATTTTGAAGATTTTCATTTGTCTAATCGCGTGCAAAGGTACAATTTCGTGGTGGAAAAACAAAAAAAATCGAAATTATTTGTATGTTTTTCACGGAAATTTTGTAACTTTGTCGCAAATTTATTCATTTTCACTATTAAACATAAATTTTTAACCTAAAAAATGGCTACAAAGACAACCAAAACTGCGGCTAAACAGCCTGTAAAAAAAGCCTGCGCAAGAAAATGCGCTCCGAAGGCGAAGAGTGTGAAGACCGAGAGTCAGAAACTCATGGATTTGGAAGAAAAGTATGGTGCCCACAACTACCATCCGCTTCCAGTAGTTCTCCACAAAGGCAAGGGCATCTATGTCTGGGATGTCGAGGGAAAGAAGTATTTCGACTTCCTTTCGTCGTATTCGGCTGTGAACCAGGGACATTGCCACCCGCGCATCGTCAAGGCGCTGAAAGACCAGGCCAACGTGCTGTGTCTGACCTCGCGTGCGTTCTACAGCGACGCGCTCTGCGAGTATGAGAAGTTCATGCACGATTTCTTCGGCTACGACCGCGTTCTGCCGATGAACACAGGTGCCGAGGGCGTGGAAACGGCCTTGAAACTGGCTCGTCGCTGGGGTGCTGTGAAAAAGCGCATTCCAAACGACAAAATCAAGATTATCTGCTGCGAAGGCAACTTCCACGGTCGCACCGTGACGGTCATCACCATGAGCGACGACCCGAGTTCTTTCGCCAACTACGGTCCGCTCACGCCGGGCTTCATCCGCATCCCCTACAACGACCCTAAAGCCCTTGAAAAAGCGCTCAAGGAACACGGAAAAGAGGTTTGCGCGTTTATCGCGGAGCCGATTCAGGGCGAGGCTGGCGTATTCGTGCCCGATGAAGGCTATCTGAAGAAATGCTACGACCTCTGCAAGAAGCACAAGGTGCTGTTCATCGCCGACGAGGTGCAGACGGGTATCGCCCGCACGGGTAAAATGCTCTGCTCACAGCACGACGGCATCCGTCCCGACATCGTGGTGCTCGGTAAGGCTCTCGGCGGTGGCGTGCTGCCTGTTTCGGCTTGCTTGGCCGACGACGATGTGATGTTGAACATCAAGCCCGGCGAACACGGCTCGACCTTCGGCGGATTCCCCTTGGCTGCTCGCGTGGCTGTGGAAGCGCTGAAAGTGGTGAAAGAAGAGAAACTCGTGCAGAATGCCGAGAAAATGGGTAAGCTCTTCCGCGCCGAAATCAAGAAAATCAACTCGCCGTTCATCGTCGAGGTTCGCGGTCGCGGTCTGCTCAACGCCATCGTGACGAAGCCCATCGGCAAGAAGACGGCTTGGGACATCTGCCTGAAGATGAAAGAGAACGGCCTGCTTGCGAAGCCGACTCACGACGACATCATCCGTTTCGCTCCGCCGCTTTGCATCACAGAGGCCGAAATCAAGAAGGCGATTGCCATCATCAAGAAGACTTTCGAGGAAATGGGAAAGTAATCAATCAAAAAAATCGGAATCTTTAGGGATTCCGATTTTTTTGGTTATTTTTTCACGATTCTTGTGCCCGTGTCGCCTCTCAATGCATCACGCGCCCTTTCAAGCGAAGTGATGAGGGCTGTGCCGCCGTCGGTATTTTCGACGAAACTCATACACGATTCCACCTTCGGAAGCATCGAGCCCGGAGCGAAATGGCCTTGGCGGATGTACTTCCGTGCTTGCGAGAGCGTCATTTGGCTGAGGTTGAACTGGTTGGGCTGACGGTAGTTGATGGACACGCGATCGACCGCCGTGAGAATCACGAGCATATCGGCTTTCAGTTCGAGTGCCAAAAGCGCACTGGCACGATCCTTGTCGATGACAGCCGCCACGCCTTCGTAGGTGTCGCCAGCCTTTTCCACGACGGGAATACCGCCACCGCCAACAGTGATGACGACATTGTGCTTGCTGACCAATTGCTCGATGACTGGCAATTCCACGATTTTCTTCGGAATTGGCGACGGCACGACGCGCCGCCAGCCACGCCCAGCATCTTCGACAAAGGTGTAGCCCGTTTCTTTCATCATACGCTCGGCATCTTCCTTGAAATAGAACATTCCGACGGGTTTCGTGGGATTTTTGAACGCTTTGTCCTTTGAATCGACCACCACCTGCGTAACAATGCTGACGACAGACCGTTTGATGCCCCGAATAGCCAGTTCGCGACCAACTGCCTGCTGAAGATGATAGCCGATATATCCCTGCGTCATTGCGCCGCATTCGGGAAAAGGCATCAGCGGCGTTCCGCTGCCGTTGTTGGCAGAGTATTCAAAAGCGAGATTGATCATTCCCACCTGCGGGCCGTTGCCGTGTCCGATGACCACATCGTAGCCTTCCTCGACAAGATCGACAATAGTGGAAGCCGTGGTTTTCACCAGCCTCAATTGCTCATCGGGCGACTTGCCAAGGGCATTGCCGCCAAGAGCGATAACAAGACGCTTTTTCATTATTTCAGCGTTGCGAACATCACGGCTTTGATGGTGTGCATACGGTTTTCGGCCTCGTCGAACACCTTCGATTGCTTGCTGCGGAACACCTTGTCGGTCACTTCCATTTCCTTCAGACCAAACTTCTTGTGGATGTCCTGGCCGATGGTCGTTTCCAAATCGTGGAACGAGGGCAGGCAATGCAGGAAGATGGCATTCGGGTTGGCATTCTTCATCACAGCGTCGTTCACCTGATAGGGCTTGAGCAATTTGATGCGCTTTTCCCAAATGTCGTCGGGCTCGCCCATCGACACCCAAATGTCGGTGTAGATGACGTCGGCGTTCTTCGTGCCCTTCTTCACATCGTCGGTGAGCGTGATGGTGCAGCCGTTTTCCTTGGCAATTTTCTTGCAAGTATCGACAAGGCTCTTTTCTGGCATATTCGCCTTCGGACCGCAAGCCACGAAGTTGATGCCGAGTTTCGCCGAGACGACCATCAGCGAGTTGGCCACGTTGTTGCGGGCATCGCCCATAAACACCATCGTCAGACCCTTGTAGTAGCCGAAGTTTTCTTCGATGGTGAGCACATCGGCCAACATCTGCGTGGGGTGGAATTCGGTGGTCAGACCGTTCCAAACAGGCACACCGGCGTGTTTGGCGAGGTCTTCGACAATCTGTTGGTCGAAACCGCGGTATTCGATACCGTCAAACATTCGTCCGAGCACCTTGGCGGTGTCTTCGAGCGACTCTTTCTTGCCCATCTGCGACGAGTTGGGGTCGAGGTAGGTCACGCCCATTCCGAGGTCGTTTCCGGCCACTTCAAAGGCGCAGCGGGTGCGTGTCGATGTTTTCTCAAACAGCAGCACGATGTTCTTGCCCTGCAAGTACTTGTGCGGTGTGTTGGTACGCTTGAGGTTTTTGAAATCTTTCGAGAGTTGCAGCAAATACTGAATCTCTTCTGTGGAGAAGTCCAGCAATTTCAGGAAACTTCTCCCTGACAAACTTTTTGGCATAATGTTAATAAATTGTTTAAGTTAATAATAAAAGAAATAGGAATTAAATGTTTCAGGTTTATTTCAGATTGATTTCACCATGTTTCACGAGTCGCTCGCAATAATGGCATCGCAGCGTGGTGTTGCTGCGGTCGATAACATGAAAGTGCGTGCGCATCGGCTCGTTGTTGCTGATGCACTTGGGGTTGTTACAATGCACGAAGTCGATGAGTTCATCGGGCAGCGTCACAGAATGTTTTTTCACCACTTCATAGTCGCGAATGATGTTGATGACTGCATTCGGCGCGATGACGGCGATGCGGTTGAGCGTGTCGTCGGGCAGTTCGATGTCGGCGATTTTGATGATGCCTTTTCGGGTCATGCTGCCGCTGTCGAGGTTGTTTCCGATGGTCACGCTACTTTCCATTTTGTCAAGTCCCAGCAGGTTCACCACTTTGAAGAGCGATGCGCAGGGAATATGGTCGATGACGATGCCGTTCTTCAATGCGGCAACGGCCATTTCTTTCTTATTGTTGTTCATAATTTCTAATTCTTAATTCTTAATTTTTGATTAGATTAGATTCCCAATGCGCGACAGATGAGTGCCTGACGGGTGTAGAGGCCGTTGCGGGCTTGCTCGAAATAGTAGGCCTGCGGCGTGTCATCGACATCCTGTGCGATTTCCGTGACGCGGGGCAGCGGATGCAGCACGCGCATATTGGGTTTGCAGTCCTGGAGCATACTCGCCGTGAGCGTATAGACGTTCTTGACGCGCTCGTATTCCATCAGGTCGCTGAAGCGCTCGCGTTGCACGCGCGTCATATAGAGAATGTCGGTTTGGTTAATGATGCGCTCGCTGAACTCGGTG
>Ga0310690_10002586_pt1 | contig 29163 bp, 21 predicted proteins | sample AusTroGonzalo_MG_2_FD_207661 | JGI IMG/M metagenome (GOLD analysis project Ga0310690, IMG submission 207661) | Bovine rumen microbial communities from tropical cattle in Woodstock, Queensland, Australia - Gonzalo_04 (v2) (version 2) | ecosystem: Host-associated > Mammals > Digestive system >...
CCTTCTGGAAACGGAATTGCTTTTCGAAATCCTCGAAACCCAGCATCTGCACCTGCAGCGTAGCCTTGCCCACGGGCACCTTGGCCAGGGTGAGATGGCCGTCGGCGTCTGAGATGTCATAGATTCCGTAGTCTGTGAGCAGGGCCGATGCACCCGCCACCGGTTGCCCGTCCGTGTCCGAAAGCACTGTAACCTTGAGGGTTACCGCCTTCCCCCCGGATTGGGCCCTCGCCTGCTGCCCCCCCAGTAGGGTTAGCAGCACGGCCAGGAATAAGAGAAGTCTGTTGGTCATAGTTTCATGATATCCTTACAAAGTTACGGAAAAGCCGTGTGCTTTGCAAATGGTTCCGTCCGGAATCCCCGTCCGTGAGCCCCGTCCGTGAGCACTGAGGGCCTCTATTGCTCACGGAAAGACAGACCTGCAGGCAGGGATTCCGTCCTCACCCATTATATTAAAAAACTAGCGCGTCGCATAAAAATAATCGCGAATGGATATGGATGGCGCAGGCTCCCCTTATCACTGGTACAGGTTTACCCCATGAACGGCGCAGGTTCAATTCCATGCCGGGAGCTAGTACCACCAGAACGCACAGAATGCAGAAATGCGGCGCAGGCTCCGACAACATTTTTGAGCCTGCTCCGGTGAGTGGAAACTAACTTTGCAGATGTGTTCAACCTCGCAAAAACCAGGGAGTTGTCTGGAGACGAACTGAAAAAATACATCATGACCATGGTGAACGAGTACGACAAATATGTCATTGGAGGAGGTTATCGCAAAAGCCGCCGCCGACTGATTAGCGCACCATGCAAGCGACAACGCACCAGCCCGGGGGTTGGTGCGTTGTTCGTTGTAAGAGGGTGTTCGGCTTAGACTATTCTACCGTATCAGACACTGGAGTCCAGTTCTCGGGAATGCCATGGTTATTGTCTATTAGCCAATCAACACCCGAACGATAGTGGAATTCTGCACCCGCACCACTGACATTCTTTGCATCCTTCAACCAGTTCTGCGTATAGTTATCATTACCCGAGGTGGTGGAGTAGCATTTGATATAAGACAGACTCTTGCAGCCATAGAACATATAACGATAGCAAAAGTCTTCAAGTGCTGGCGCCTTCAGGTCGGGAGCTCTTGTGATGGCCGTGGCCTGGAACATACCACGGTAACAGCTTTTTGCAAGTGTGGTGGCAGGAAGGAAGTTTTCCGGAACCGTAGCCAGATTATCGCAGGTCGAGAACATGTCTTGAAAACAACCGAGGCCCAGGGGGGATTTACTATTGAATAATTGCCTCCCATCCAGTGTTTCGAGTGCAATACAATGGTAGAACATCTGGAAACAAATGCCACTCTCACTACCTTTTTCAGCGCTGGTCCCAGGTGTTATTACATAATCCACCACAGGATCATGAGGAAATTCAGGGATGGATAAAAGATGTGAGCATCCATAGAACATACGATAGTAAACCTTGAACGGGAGAGTACTGGCCGGCAGGGATGGCGGAGGCGTCTCCAAGGCAGTGCAACCGTAAAACATCTCTGCATAGGCTGCGGTGCCCAGTGATGTGGCAGGAAGGGCCGATGCGGTCAGCAGGCGGGTGCAATTCTTGAACATTCCCTGATAACCACTGTTGCCAATCGTTGTTGCCGAAAGAACAGGCGCCTGAAGAAGGCGCGCACAGTTGACAAACATCTCCTTATAACCGGACTCTCCAACTGTGGTGGCCGTGAGCGCGGCAGGCGCCGTACGCATCTCGCCGCAACCATAGAACATCTGGTAACAACCATTTGAATCAACAGAACTCACATAAGGCATATTCGGCGCGCCATTCAGTGCCAGGCAGTTAAAGAACATTTGGTAGCAAGCCTGTGTAGGGATGCTGGAAAAATTAAATGTTTCCTGGGCCGTACGAAGCATGCTGCAACCGGAAAACATCTCCTTGAAACAGTAATCCGAAAGGGTGGTGGCAGATATGGTGGGAGCGTCTTCCAGCAAAGAGCATCCCTTAAACATTTGAAAATAACCATACTGTTCCATTGTCTCTGCCGGGAGAGAAGACGGTCCCGTGGTCAGTTGCGAACAATTCAAGAACATTTGATGGTAGCCATATTCCCTCACAGTCTCAGCGGGAAGATTGGGCGCAGCCTCAAGGGATGTACAGCCACTGAACATCTCCCGGCAACCATTGCTTCTAACTTCCGCGGCGGTGAGTTCCGGAGCAAATCTGAGCGAAGTGCAGTTCTTGAACATCTCCCGGAAATTCGACGATGTACTATTTGCCGGAGTCACCCGAAGGTGCATAGGCGGAGTTACCAGCGTGGTACAGCCGGAAAACATCGCCTGAAAGCCTTGCGTCCCGATTGTACCTGAAGCCTGAATGTCAGAAGCGGCCGTGAGCAAAGTGCAGTCCTTGAACATCTCCATGCAGGCCTGGGTGGGAATATTGTTGGCAAAATTCCCGTCATCATCCGTAAATTCCGGGGCGCGTGTGATACTAGAGCCGAAGAACATCTGCTTATAGCAGTAGTTCGAAAGGGTTTGGGCCGAAAGGAGCAGCGGCCGGGCCGGATGAATATCCAGGTTGGTCATGCCTTTGAAGGCCCCTTCAAGGGCGCTAGAATTGCTTCCCGTAAAGGCTGTTGGGATGGCGGTATAGGTGCTATTACAGAACAGGCTCATGACGTCACCGTAAATGTAACAGGCCGCCGTGGAAGTAAACAGTGGGGTGTTTCCGTCGCCATACTTGTATTTGCTGCCCTTTCCGCGAAGTTTGATACTCTCCCCAGCGTCCAGATGGATTGAAGTGCTGCCGACAGCCTCCCAAGTAGACCCATCCCTGCTATACTGGAGGCCGTAGGCCGCTGCCTGATACTTCTCCGGGAAGGAAATATCCGTATCGGCCCCGTTAGTCGCCTGGATAGTGAAATACTGCAGGTCGACGAAAGAACGGACCACATTGTAGTAATGATTCCCCTGCAGGGTGGCGGAGGACAGGCTTTTTGTCTTGCTGAACGAACCGGAGATTGTCAGTTTGGCGGAAGACAGTGTTGTCCCATTCTCAAAAACAGCAACAAAACTAGCCTGATGGTTGTCGTCCGCAGCAATGGCATGAGAGGACAGCAGGTTGTCTACTCCGTTGTTGTTCGTCATGCTGACGGCCAAGGGCGAAGAGGAGTCGATATCGTCGTCAAACGAAAGGGAGAATAGAAGGAAAGCCGTCCCCTGATTTAGCTGGAAAGAAGGATGTCCATAGGTAGCATCCGCCGTAAAGGTACTGTATTTCTGGACTGCCTCCTTGAAATCAGTAGCAAAGTGGTCTCCAAAGTTGGGGCCGGAGGCAATTTTACCGGGGTTACCACTGACAAAGGTGTAAACGTTCGCTTCCCGCTGGGCCTGGCTCACCAGTGTGGCGCTCACAGCCATATCGTCCGACGGGGTTAGCGGCTCCTTGTAGGAAGCCGATTCATTATCACGGTCGAAGTACACAAGGTCCCCTTCAAAGACAGCTTCCGAAGTCCCGGCGCCAGAAATCAGATAGAGGAAGCCGTACAACTTGGTTCCATCGGTCTCTTCATCCACGACATACAGCAAGTCATCCCGCTCAAACAGATAAGAACGATCCAGCGCGTCCAGGGTGGCCTTAGTCCCTTCACTTCCCGATACGAAGGCACGGAAATGGACAGTCGTCCCGCCTTCTGAAACCGGGTCTCCTTCCGGCTCCGGCAACTCCCTCTGGCAGGCAGGCAGCAGAAGCAGCAATGTCAGGAAGAGAATTGGCAAGTATTTGAAAGAAACTTTTCGCATAATCCAAAACTTATAAATTGCCTCCAAAGACGGGGTCGTCACTGAAACCGGAATTGTCGCCCCGTGTGGACGAATAACGCCCGTTGTACACCACCCGGACGAAGCGGTAGGTAGCGCGGGAGCGGTGGCGTCCCTCCACGGAGCCGATATACAGGGTCTTGGCATTGGTCAGCCGGCTCAGGACCTTTTCGACATGGGCATGGTTTTTCACTAAAAACTTGGAGATGTCCATGTGCTGATTGTTCCAGAAGATGCCATCGTTGTCGAGGCGGATATGCAGAGGAGCCTCATGGGATACCGTAGTATAGTTGCAGCCCTCATAGCCATTGACGTCATCCGTCGAATCCCACACCGGGTCGAAGGCAAGAAGTTCCCCTGTCGTCTCACCTACGGGCACGGCAGGATAATAAACATGGAGCGACCAGTCTGTCCAATCGATATCGCTGACGCCAAAACTGATCAGGTTATCCAGACCGACACTAGAATATTTACTGATATAGTCGGCTTGTCCAAATTCATCATCATCCGGTCCAAATTCGGTATAAGGAGGATCTTTCATGGCATAAACCGGCGTGAATACGCAACGGGAAATATCCATGTCCGTTTCGATAAAGTCCCCAGCAGAGAAGTCGAGCCCCTCAATCATGTCGCGTTCCCACTTGTAGTCCGCCAGCTGGGAGGCATGTGTCAGGCTTCCCCAGTCGAAAGTCTTCGGGATTGGAGAGTGGTTTACCTTCAAAACATCCATTGACACCGTTTCCGATCGGGTTGTCTCGGAGAAGGGAGATCCATGGATGGCTTCCAGTTGGAAGGTATAGGTACCCTGCTTCAAGGTGCCGCCATTCTTGGGAAGGTAGGGATCGAACGAATACAGGACCGTAGCATAATTGACAGGTTCGCTGCTCGATCCCGTAGGCAGGATGAAGCCGTCGTCTTCCGTAAGAAGAACAGTCTTCTTGTCCGGCGTGGTAACGCGGAGTTGCCAGGATGTGACCGTCTCATCGATATGGGCGGCCGTGACTAAAAGCGGGAATTTCGCCTGCGTTACATCGGCCTTATATTCCAACGGAAGCAATTTGATGGAAGTATACAGTTTCGAGACAAGACGGATGGGCGCGTCGAAATAACGGACGATACCCACGGAGTTGCGCACCTCGGCCTGGACCGTCATGAAGCCGTACACGTCCTCAATGTTCGGAATCCTCTCCGGGTCAATCGTATAAATGATCGGGGTATCCCCCGTACGGAGCGTCATGCCGCCCAGGCGCAGGCCCGTGGCAGGGATAGGTTCGGTCTGTCTACTGCCGGCGGCATCGATGTATATGAGGTTCAATTTCACCTCGCTGATTACCGACGCCATGGAGGAGAAGTTCAGGTTAATCTGCATGGGAACGTTCAGTTTCACATGATCATTGTCCGTCACGCTAATCTCGCCCGTAATGTCTCCAATCTTATTGTTGTCCTTAATGCAACGAATGCCGGTACATGTGGCAGTCGCATTCTGCATATGAACGCGATTGTTTTCCTGGGCATATTGCCAAGCAATTTTATCCTGATCCTTGCCCATGCTGCTTGTGGTCTTTTTGCTGCCCAGTTTGCCGCGAGAATAGTAAGAGCGGCAAGGATAATAGTTCTTGTTGGAACCGTTATTGCCCCAATAATCACTGGGAAGCAAAGCCACCATCATCAGTAGTTCTGTCATGTTGGGCAGGCGGTAGCCCTCAGGGCAGAAGTCATTGTGAATGGAGATAGCCGCGTTCAAATCCTCTTGTTTTTTTGTGAGCATAGCGTCTCCATCCCGATAAACATAGTTATCCTTGCTCTGCGCAGTAAAGTGGAGGTAGACACGGTTGTTCATTGAGTATTCTTCGTGGTAGGGCAGGTCTTCCTCGGTGTATTCCCGGATAGCTTTAGCGTTCAGGCGGGAGAAACGGATGGTATAGGTGCCGTCGGGGTTGGGCCAGGCCTTACTGTTCTTGTCCATGCCCGCCTCGCAGTCGTAGTACTGATCCACCATGTGATCGAAAGGCGCATCGGTAATTTCCTTGGTAACGCCGTGATCCCGATAGGTGCCAATGTTGCGCAGGCAACGGGTCGAAATAATCTTGTTCTGATTGGCAACGCTGGATGTCCAGAAATTGTTAGCATCGAGCGTTGACTTGGTGGCACCTTCTTCCGCACGGAGCAAATTGGGCTTGGTGATACCTTTCGGACAGGTACTGGAAATGATTACGGATCGCCATTTTACCTGTCCATCCTCTGTTCCATCCGTGCTATTAGGATCCTCCGGCTGGTAGACTCGTGCTGTCTGGGTAAGGGCCTCGTTGCCCACCCACATGCCTACCAGCTGGTTGATGGAAGCAATGTACCAGCGGACCTCGTCGGGATCGATGACACCGTTGCCGTTATTGTCGCGGTTGCGGGTCAGACAAGAATAGGCCTGGTAATACTTATCGTCCCTTAACTCGGGTACGTTGTTGGGTTTGGCGTAATTCAGGAAATCGTCCCAGCGTGGATTATCGGATCCCGTTTCCGAGATGCCCCAAATACCTGCAGAGTTAATTCTGCCGTTCTCGTCGTCATTGTAAAGGACCTGACCGGAGGGGGCGGTACCGCCCCACCAAGGCCAGCCTTCATCGTCATAGTTCTTCCGCTTGCGGCTGAGGGCCGACATCTCGTCCTCATGTTCCGTACCCCAAAGGGATGTGAGGTCGGGCGCGTATATATTATATATGGTCTGGATGGAGCGCTGGACAATGGAGTGGCTGGACAGGATGACGTCGCTGCGCCTGTCCCGACTGTACTCTGCATCGGAAAGGATGTGCAGTTCACGGGGAAGGGCGTTGACAAACTGCCGCCACAAATCGGGATCCAGCTCACCCGTAAGCGGATTCCGTTCGTAATAGAACTCATCTACGAAAGCGGTAACACGGAGCGCATCTTCCGAATCGAAGCGGATCCGGGTGTCAGAAGGATTAACATACTTCAGTTCATTCTGCCAGAACAGGAAGTTAATCAGCTGGTTGATGTCCATTAGCTTGGGGACATTCCCCGCATCGGCGAGTACTGCCTGCTGCTCTGTCGTGAGCCTGGCCAGGAATTCTGCAGAATAAGCGTCATCTCCAGGTTTCCAATCCGGGTTATAGGCAAAATTGCCAGGATAGATCTGACGCGCCTCCTTATATTCGCCTGACTGCGGGTCAATGCCATTCAAGCCAAACTTAACCCAAGCATAATCCACCGTAGGATTTCCTGCACCATCTGTCGGGATTTCATACCATCCGTAATTCTCGTTCAAAGGATCGTTCTGGAACTCGCCGCTTCCCTCGCCGAAGGGAGTCTTGATATACCAGGAGTACTTCTTACGGTTGGCATATCCGGCCGAAGCGCCTCCCGCGCCCAGTTTCGTGTCATATTTGAACTCCATGCTATGGTATTCGTAGTGGGCATCGCAGTTAATAATGCCCTGCGTCGTAAGCATCAGGGAGCCCTCATGACCAGGCTCATCTTCTCTCCGCTGTTCGGCATTTCCTCCCACACCGCGTACCTCGACATAAATGCTGTTGGAGTTGTCAATCAGGATGTCGTAGGTATAAAAATGATTGCGGCGGGTGTTATAGTCATCGAACTGTGCCGCTGTCCCGCTTTCGGAATTAGTAAAATCCCCAAGGTGGACGGTAAAGATGGCGTCGGAGGTAAGCGCCTCAGCCGCACCGGGATCAATCTTGTTGATACCAGGTTTGGTCAGCGTGAGAATCATGTCGAACTGGACATAAGTAGCGTCATCGCTGGCATATTTATAGGGTCCCAGCGTGTAATAGGTTTCGCCGTTCTCTACGTATTCCGACCCAGGAAGGGGGTCCCTGTAGTCGCGCAGGTAGTACAGGCTGCTATACTCATTCCCAGTATAAGTACTTACCGACTCTTTAGGAAGTTGCCGGTTCTCCAGCATATAGAAAGTAAAGACCTGCCAGGTTACTTCCTTCGGCACTCCGTTTACTTCTATGGTCTCTGTCTCCGTTGTTTCGAAATAGGTATCCAGCGCATCGAAAAGGTCATTGTCGTCCTGAGTAATCGTTTCATCAGGATACAAGAAACAGTTCTTCGGGACACGGAATGCCTGCCAGAAGCGCGGCTCCACCTTGCTGAAATTGATATCATTGATACGGACACGGAACTTGACCTTGGCGTCCAGCCGGGAGAGTTCGATCCTGTCGGGGGAATCCAAGTTATAACTGGGATTCCCGCCGCTCATGTGACCCCATCTCAGATCTCCCGTGTTCACCCCTTCCGCTTTACCGAACATCAGGAAAAGGTCGTTACGGTTCACCACATCCTGTCCCAGCACTACTTTCACTTTTTTAAGGTCTGACAGCTTGTTGACCTTCTCCGAAAGGACGGTCAAGGCCGACTGAGGCTTATCGTCTAAGTCACCATCCAACATCATATTGTAGAAGGTATTGGAGATATTGGCCAGCACGACCAGTGTGCAGCCCTCCTTGGAGACCGTCGAAATCTTAACAAAGCCCTGTGTTGGCTTGTCTTTATTTGCGCCACTGATGGCTCTATTGGCCACATACCATCCTTCGCTGGACTGACTTTCCAGCGTTGCCGCATCCGCACTATGGTGCTGGTAGGTAAAGTAGCGATCGTACATCTTCTTGCCGCCATCAGCCTCCGGCTCGAAAATCATCACATAAAGATCGTGTACGCGAGCCTCATCCACCGGGGTGGCTTCAGCCTTGGTCCCCACCTGTACGTCCAACGACTCCCCAGTCCCGAAAGGGATGTACAGCGTAGCAGGGCTACCTTCCGGCAGGCATTCCCGAACAGCGGGCTCAAACGACTCCCGGGCGCAAGAAGGAAGGAATGTCACCAAAATGGCAAACAGGAAGTATATGATGGGGATTCTTCTCATGGCTAATGGAAAATACCGCTTATGTGGTGGTCGGGCTCCTCCCACTCTTTGACGATGAAATTGAACGAAACGTCGTAAGATACCTTCTTGCTGACAGTCGCCTCAATTAGAAGGAACTGGTTACGGGAGAGGGAAAGAATATCCTTCGAAACACTGTCGTGTATCGGGAGATTATTGAAATTTTTCTCTGTATAAGTTGCGGAATTCCCGGAGTCATAGGGAACCTCCGAATTTTTCTGGATACGGAAATGGATGTCGCAGAGATAGCGTTTTCCTTTCGACGGGAGGGTCTGCGTCCGGGCGATGCTGGGAAATACCAACATTTCATCCAGAACGGCCAATTCGGAATTTTCTGTTGGAATGCCAGTCAGATTTTTCGGATCAGACTGAATATCCCGGTAATTGTCATCCTTGCCGTCCGAATTACCGTCTCCCAGTGTCACGAAATCCGAGCCTACCGGCGGGAACAGCCAGCCCGTAGCGGTATTCATGTCATAGACTTTCATCCAGACATTGTACAAGTTGAGTTCGCTACCGGTGAGGTTCTTGAACCCGAGCTGCACCTTGGACAAACAACGGAGCAGTTCCAGGTCGGCCTGACCATGGAATTCATCATTACTGTCTTTATAGACGGTTATTGAGCCAATGGCCGACAGGGGCATTCGATCTCCAACAGCGGGCGCATTGGTTAAAGTGAGTGCGGTGAATTTCAAATTATCCATTTCAGCCGCGTCGGTGAAGGTGCTCCAGTCGGGAGCACTATTGATGGTCAAATTACCTCCATCGGGAGCTGTATTGGCCAAAGCATAGACAGAATAGGTGCCCGCGCCGCCAATCAATTCCGACCAGGTAAATGAGACGGACACCCGGGTAGCGCCAAGACCCCCTCCGGCCGATGTGATGTCTGCGGGATTAAGTTCCGGACGGACCTTGCGGTGAATAACCTGACCGTCTTCGTTAACAATCAGGATAATCAGGTCCGGCCTCAGGGTACCCTCCGTCTCGCCGGCGCCATAAGCGATGCCGCCGCCGTCGTCAATGTCTCCGTCACCAACGGATGCACGCGTGGCGGGTTCACCAGTGTTGAAAACCATGGTCACGACACCGCTTCCCAGAAGCGGCTGCTCTGCCCGGCGACAGGAAATGCAGGCACCCAACAGCAGGAGCGCAGCAAAAAGAGACGGTATGAAGGCTTTCCTGATCATATAATCAATCCGGGCGTATGTGCATAAACCGTTTCCCATGGCGTGGTGGTTACGTTCACCTGTACGCCACCGCCGTACAGGACATGGATTTCATAAACGTATTTCCGGCCAGGTTCCCATCGAGTGATACATTCTGTGCTGTTTTTGACCGGAATATCTTTCAATGTAAGGTTGTAGGTCCTTTGGGTGGATGCGCCGTCAGTAACCTTGACAATCAGTTCGGGGCTGTCACCGCTGGGATCCAGATCCTGAGGCAATAGGAGGTCATAGAAACCGGGATCGTAAACACCTGCTGTGAAATCTGTTCCACTACTCTTGGCAGGATCCCAGTCAGCCCCCAACCTGCCGCTTGCACTCTTATCGCGCGATTCGCCGGACAGAGAGAAGGTAAAATACGCGGGCGTTCCCGTCATGGCGGCACTCACCGTGCCACTCACCAAAAGATCTTTGAAGGCAAACGAGTTGACTGAAAAATCAGCGCTTCCGGCGTCCTTGATGAACTTGACCTTGACGGCGCATAGTGCATGTCGGAAAGTGAGTTGGACCGTCTCACTGGGGTCATAGGAAGGATCGGCATTATTCCTTGCTCTCCGCCGGGTCCCTGCCATCAACAAGTCATATTGAGCCGATGTCGCATCGTAAGGAACGGATAAGGAGAGCACATTGTCGCTTACGCTGCTGACCGGACGAACCTTGCCGGAAGGCGTGGGCTGGTCGATTGAGATCTTGTCCCGCACTGCAACGGCAAGAAAATCGTAGTAATCCGTCGCCTCGGCCCAATGCCATTTCTTCTTGGGAGTATAGGACCAGTCCGTCCCGTCGTAGGAAACTGCCTGGTTGTCAAAAATTTGCTCTGCTCCGTTCTTGTGCCAGGCCGACACGGCAATGGTACTAGGATTGGTAAACGTTGTACTTTCGATAAGATTTGCATCCAACACACCCTTTGTCCCCTCATCCAGCGCTATGACACCGGCCCCGAAGCAGATGTCTGCATCACTCATCTCTAACATATATGTACGCGTGCACCCGCCGGAGAATACAACCCCGGATGCAATTAACAGTGCCGCAAACATATATGATATCCTCATGTGCATGGATTAATCGTCAGTATTCGTTATCGTCACCGCCCCAGTAATGACACTACCCCAGGGCTGAATATCGGCGTCGAACTCAATATAGTCCGAAAACACCAGTTTATAGGTATATTTTTTACCGGGCTCCCAGTTGCCGGTAAGGGAAACATCAGCATACTGGGGTGATCCACCGCTACCCTTTTTAAACGTAACCCGGAGGGAAACGCCGTGGTCCAGCGCCTGCGGGAGCAGCATCAGCACCCGGTCCGGATTGACGGAAACGCCTTCCAGGTCATTTCCAGGCAGTTCCTTCCACTGATCCCCCATGTCGATGACGTCATAATTCACCTCATTTTCCTGGCCGGACCACGCACCGGAGGAACTGGAAAAGTCTCCTGTATTGTATGCTTCCTTCAGTTCTATCTTCTGGACATAGTATTTCGTCTGGGAAACACTTCCCAGACCGGAGCTAGCCTGGACTTCAATCAGGCTGAGAGCATGGCAGAAGGGCAGGTCAATCCCCTTATAGGAGCCCATGTCTCCCACGAGTTCGTCATAGGGATTATTCTCGTCGTAAAGGTAGCGCTGAATGTCTTTAACAATGGTTGTATAGAGCAGGTCATACTGATTGTCCACAGAGCGGACGGTGAAATCCGTGAAGGTGAACCCTGTATCCCAATGGTGCGCGAAGGTCGCCATATCTTCGCAGGCGACGGAAGGCGAGTAAGCCTGGAAGGATAAGTAACCCGCGACAGGCCAGAAATAAGAATTCTCCGGTTTCCAGTACCCCGCCACGTTATCATAGGAGCATTCCTGACCCGATGCCGTAAAATAGTCCGTCCGGGAACTGCTGTCAAAAACATCCTCTGTATAGGCGGCAAAGACAACAAAACTCTCACGGGTATCATAGGTTGCCCCCATGGCCTTATTCGGCGCTCCGGCACCTGTTTTTGTGAGTGCCTCGGTTTCCACCGTGGCACTGAACAAGAGCGCCACCCTCTGCATACTTGCATTAGGCACCTTCCCGCATGCTGCCAGCACCAGGACAGAAACAATCGCCATATGCCTCCACTTCACCGTCATTGCAGTTTTTCCAATTGGTCCACTTTGAGTGACCTGAACTCAGGGTTGCAGGTAAGGGAGAAGGTATAGTTCCGGCCGGGCTCCAGGGGAATACCCAGAGGAGCAGAAACAAAACTTTCTTCTCTTGTGCCTATGAAGCTGTTTTCCAGCAAAATGCGCACCACCACGCGGGCTACGGCGAACTGCGGGATTACCCACAGGGTCTTGCCCACGGCGCGGCTTTCCCCGTCCAGCGGCTGCTGGCCCTGGAAGAAGGTCAGTTTTCCGTCATTCCCTTCCGTGGTCCAGCCGGGGGCCGGCAGGGAACGGAAGGTTCCCACGCAAGCTATCTTTTCCAGTGAAAGGCTCAGGACGGAAACATGGTCGTACACATCGTCGTCACTGGTGCGCAGGGAGAAGCTCAGCGAGCACAGGGCGTGATGGAAAGCAAGGCTTACCATGCCGCCGGATGTGTACACCGTAAGGTCCGTCGCGGGCTCCGTGTACAGCAGGTCGGTCTGATTCCGGGTAACGTCCACGCTGGCAAAGGTGACGCCGTTCACAGGGTCAATGTAGTCGGCTGCGCCGTAAGGGGAATAGGCCACAAAAGCCAGCTGCTTGCGGCCGGGCCAGAATACTTCCAAATCCGGCACCCAGGCTACCCCTTGTTCGGATACGCGGCTGTTTACCAGGAACGGCTGTGCTTTTTCGCCGGTCCAGGCGGCCCCGGTGTTGTACTCCCAGGCCGACACACCAAACGGTTGGTCGTCGGGGTACTTCCCGGGAACCGAGGCTTTGGTAGTGGCGTACAGCACGGGGTCGAAGGTAACGGCCGTCTCCGGAGCGTTATCCTTGGCATCCTGCACAGTACAGCCTGATCCTGCCAGGAGGATTCCCACCAGGACCAGGCTAATGTATGTGCAGAATGATTTCATGTTAGGATGCCGAGGAAAGGGTGATTAAATTTCGTAGGGGTCCATAACCACATCTGTCCATGCAGAGACGGCAGGATCGAAGTAAATCTCGTCCAAGCCAAATACAATGGTATAGGTGTAACGTTTGCCCAGCTCCCACTCATCAATAGTCGCAGAACTGGATGTGAGATTCTTCAGCGTAATCGTGGATGTCTGAGCAATGTCAGCGCTGTCGTGCTGAGAAATGGTGTAGTTAACTGTTACGGTAACGTCATGGGCTCCAACTCCAGTATGTTCCAGAGACTGCGGCAGGAGAATGATGTCGGGATCTCCGGTAAGAGGCTGGGCCGTTCCGCCGTTGTAGATAACTTCTTGCGTACCGGTGGAGACAACAGTGTAGGTTGCTTCGGATTCCTGACCGGACCAGGCCGGGGTTTTGGCAAATGAGGCGGCCGGGGCTGCAGTGGAAACACCTTCCGCGAAATCACCAACAGAATATGCATTGTTAATGGTGAGACCCGTCAGGGTGATGGTAGCGTTGGTAGAATAATTCGCTTTGGTCTTCACCAGGAAACGAATGGAAGAGAGGATGTGGTTGAACATAAGGTCCACGCCGTTGTACTTATAGTTACCGGAGTCATCCTCATTATCATAAGCGTTGTTGTGGCTGGTGTCAGTCGTACCATAATCAGAGCGGCGCTTGTTGAACTCACGGTTGCTGTACATCAGGTCGTACTGGGCGGCAATGGTTGCCGGAACAGTAAAGTTAGTAAAGGAAAAACCGTCAGCCCAGGTATGGGTTGCACAGGAGGCTGCAGCAGAAGGTGAATAAGCCTCAAATACCAGATAGCCGGTCTTGGGCCAGTAGTAGGTATTGGCCGGGGACCAGGCATACCATTCGCTATTGTAGGAGCAAATCTCACCTTTACCGGAAGTGCCGCCGTTGAAGAATTCGGTCGGTGTTCCAGCAGTCCAAACATCTGCAGTCCAACCGGCATAAGCGACAAAGGACTCACCAGTGTCGTAAGCGGCAGGAATCTCGCCGTACACGGTTTTGGTGTTCGGCGCGGTCACGGCCGAGAATGTCAGAGGGCTCTCTTGTCCAATCTGGGCCACAGGGACTTGCTTGGTGCAGCTGACGCCCGCTACGAGCGCGATGGCTGCAAGGAAGTAAATCTTTTTCATAATTTTGAAGATTAAATTGTTGATAATTAGTTTGTTGTATTAATTGTTAAATTAAATTTCAAATTCACTGTTCTCATCTCCCCACTCTTCCACGCCGGGCGCCATGCCGCCACCGCTTTGTCCTCCACCCGGAGGAGGCGGGATCTTGATTTCAAAGTCCGGCAAGATCCACTGGTGGTCAATGGCATCGGCCTTGAGGAATTCGGTGGAGAGGTTAAAAGTAGTGTCGATCTGTGCACCATAGGTAGTGGTGAACTCCAGCGACACCATCAGGTCCTTATTGGCATCGGGCAGGCAGCCGAAGGTGCCGAAGGTAGTGTAAATGCAATGGAACTCGTCATAACCGGGACGATAGCCGGCCGGCCACACGCCCTGTTTCATCTCGAAGTACAACGTGGTCTCTTCCGACTGCTCGAAATCCGGCTCCAGCGTATGAGTAGAGGAAGCCATGCCCGTGAGCAGGCAGGAGGAAGCAGAAATGTACTGCGCGCCAATCACACCAATCTGCAGATAGTAAGACTTGACCACGCTGCTGGCCGAGAACCAGGGATCTCCATTCACGCTGCGAAGCGTGTCGATGCGGCTGTGATACGAGATGCCCAGTCCTTCGACGCCCGCCACAAAGAGAGGGTCGGCGTCGTAGCGGATTACCTCGTCCACTATGGCGGTAGGATCCTTGGTACGGCTCTTGAGCTTGCTCTTGATGGAAGAAGCAATCTCATTGGTGTAGGCGTTCATCCGGTAGCAGTTGTTAGCCTGGCCGATGATGGTGGATTCCGTGCCGAAGTTGTAAGCGACAAGGTTGTAGGTGCCCGGGTTGATGACCAGGTAGCCTTCGTAGTAGTGACCGCGCTCGTCCTCGCCTTGATTGCGCAGGTAACGCTCTACGACAAGGTCTCCGGTGTTGGCGTCAAAAATGCCGATACGCAGGATCTCCGGACGGCTGTAGTCGGGGCGCTCCAGGTGCACATCCACGGCGCCGCCGGTCTTGCGGCGGATATTGTCGTCGTAGAATCCACGGGTGACATTGAGCATTTCGTCATTGACATAGACCCGGACATAGCTGACATTGGCGGGATCCTCCAGCGGACGGAACTCGCAGCCGGTAGCCAGGCCCAGCAGCAGGGCAAGAAGGGAGATCAGGTACAACTTTTTCATCGGCCTGCGCCCTCCCGTACGCGAATCTGAATGGGCCATACCAGCGAAAGCTGCAACTTGGTAGGGCCGAAATAATGAGTGATGCCGTTGTCGTCCAAATCCTTCCACAACGTCTGCCAGTCGTCGGACGGGATATAGTGCTGATAAGGGATACGGGCATATCCCACGCTGGCCGAAAATTCCAAATTCAAGTGACGGGTGACAGGAACGGAAAAACCGTAAGTGATGCCTGCACTTACGATAGAGTCGCACTGATAACGACCTAAATAGTTCCACTGAAGGTCTGTCTTTCCCCAGAAACCGTAGAGTCCGAAATAATGACCGACCAGCCGGTCCCGCTGCCGGAATCGCTGCGATTCCGGAACCGGTTTTGGGGCAAACCACCAACGGGCCTCCCCACCCAGCGTAAGGTATTGGATACAAACGCGGTTGCTGGCGAAAACCCACCAGGGGAAATAGTGTTCCCACACGACGGAAGCACGCTTCCCGAGAGGGATCTCAACAGCGTAATTGAGCATGGAGACGGCGTCGAACAGCAGGTTGGTCTTGACCGCTGCGATGGTCTTGAATTTCTCGGTTATCACGGTCTCCTGGGCCGGACGGAACGTGCGCTCCGGAATCTGCAGCATTTCTCTGGAAGCGAGGGAAACGAAGCCCTCACTTTCCCAGGAAGAAACAGGATAGACCTGCGGGAAGAAATCCACCCTGGCAAAACGCAGCTGGGGGAAATACTCGCGGGCGATGAAACGGAACTTGGGCAAGGAGCGCAAAAGGGCTTCATCTTGCTGGATATCAGGGAGGGACGGATCCAGGGAATAAAGATCCTCCCAAGCCTCGCCAAGGGACATGAGCACCATGCGGGATTCGAGGTCCGGACGACGGTCGAGGATATATTTCTGCACCGCAACACCACGCCTGAGCGACAGCAGTATGTTGTTCTGTACGGGACCTTCGGGTGAAGCGGCCGAAGTGATGGAAAGCATGCGGATATCGCCGGGGGCAGTCACCTCCAACCAACGGTTCAGCAACTTCAGGGAAGCGGCATTATCGGCAAAGTCGGAGAAAATAACGTGACGGTTGACGGGATAGTGGATATATATGCGCAAACTATCACGCTCCTGCGCGCGTATAAAAAAAACGGGCGCGAACAGCATCAGGAGGCACACTGCGGCCTTTTTGACCACAGTGAGGCGGGACACTTCCAATGCCCGTCTGAAGCCGATGATGTGTTTGCACGTAATCATGTTGGGAGCAAAGGTATAAAACGTTTTTTTACAAAACAAATAAAATTTCAATTTTTTTCAACAATTTTTTCAAATTCTTGATTTTTGTTTTTGAAATGAAACAAGTAAAGGCGAACCAAATTTTACAATTATCGCTCATGAAATCATGATATAGAAATGGCATTTCAGGGGCTCATGGCGAAAAAACACCCGTAAAACCACTATAAGCGCGATTTTTCCGATTATGAAATTGAAAATTTTTATGAATCAGAAAGAAGTGTACGATTTTTTACAAAAAATTTGGCGGCGATTTTTTTTTCACTTATATTTGCAAAGCTAACTGCGCACGCACACACATATGAAACGCGTAATAACCATCATTATCTCCGCCGCGGCCCTGTCTGTACAGGGTTGCATGAAAGTGGACGACGCCCCCTCCCCTCCGGCAGCACAGCAAACACGGGTAGGCTTTGACATCACGGTCACAAGAGTTACCGATGCCTCTACCAAGGGAACGCTGGTAGATGGCGGAGAAATGATTTCCACCATGGACCGCAACCGTCCGTTTTCCCTGATAGCGGTAGAACAGGGCACCGGCTCTCTCCTGCTGGACAACGTTCCCGTCTACACCGGTGGTGACGGAGAATATGCCCTGCACCTGGACGGCGGCATCCTGGAGATTCCCTCCCAGGTCCTGTTCAGCGCCTATTATCCCCATGTAGCCAGTGTGGAATATGAATCCGCCATGCAGTCCTATTCCATTCCCTTCGCCGCAACAGAAACGGAGGCCGGTCCGCTGGTATCAAAAACCGTACAGCGCAGTATCAACCAGCTCAACACGCTTCCCCTGGAATTTTGCCACATCACCAACGATATCGGCTTTAAAGTCTGCGACATCACCCCCGACGAAGACCTCCAGGGGCTCATCCACCTGCGCAAACTCATCGCGCACAACGTGGCATCGGCCGGCATTTATCTCAATGACATTTCCCTGGGCCGCGGAGACTGGACGTACCAGGGTTATCTGCGCAATGTAGATGTCTTTGAAGGAGACGCTCCGGTGGGCGTGGGATCGGCCAACGAGCGCTTTGTGGGCAAGGAGGAGCTGGTGGACCGTATGAACCAGAGCATGCGTTTCTACGCCATCCCGGACGAGATCCAGATGCGCCGGCAATTTGTAGAGGCCGTCTTTGACGTGGACGGCTTTGACCACAACGGCTTCCATTATCCCCCGCTCAAGGACCAGGTTACCATCTTCTCCATCTACGGCGTCCTGCCGGGCAACGTAATGGTTCCGGGCAAGCAGTATACCTTCCACCTGGGCCTGGACCTGGGCACCGTTTACCAGCAAATTACCTTCTCTCCGTCCATCAGCGGGTGGCAGAATATCAACATCTACGAGAACAACGAGGATTTCTAGATGGACTGGACGCCGCTGTATATCATCCCCGGCCTCACCTTCCTGTTCTGGGCGGTGGTGCATGCGCTCTTGTGCTCCCGCACCTCCTGGTTCCGTTATCTGTTCCTCACCCTAATAGCCGTATCTTTAACCGCGGCGGCCGATGTCATCGGATCTGCCGTCTTCGGCTCCCCCACGGTGGCCCACCTTATCCTCCAGCTCATGGCGCCCGCCACCATTCCCCTTACGGTCCTGTATTTCGCCCACCTGTACCGGGATTTCAAATACAAACCCGTCCAGATTTTATGGATCATCATTCCGGTGATGCTGTTTACAGCCTCTTTCATCCTGGCCAACATCAACGGCCTTGACCAAACCGACGCCTTAATCAACCGGCTGAATTCCGGCCGCACCGGGGACGATTTGTTCTTCAACGCCAACGAACACGCGTTTTATATATGGACCGTGGTGGTGTTCCGCATCGTCATGGCTATAGAAACCATTGCCATGCTGGCATACTGCGCCTACCTGGCCAAAACACTCCATTTCCATCCCAGGCACCTGGTCAGCTTCTTCTCCAACAAACGCTGGCGCATCCGCGTCCTGGAAGTCCAGGTTGTGCTGGCCACCCTTATCCTGCTGGGACTTTGCACCAAGATTTTCCTGCATCCCCCGTACCCCGGGTTCATCTTCTTCATGGTGATGCTGATGACTGTCCTGCAATTCTTCTTCGGCTTCATCGCGCTTTTCGGCTCCAAGGAATACGTCTCCCGTTCGGAGATCGACACGTCCTTCCGCTTCAATTACCGGATAGAGACCGCATCGGCCGTGGCCGAAGAAGTGATCATGGACATGATGGGCCAGCTGGAAGGAGAATCCCTCTCCCACGTACTCACGCGACTGCAAGTACATACGGGTGCCGGCAGCGGAAAGGGAGAAGCCGCATCCCTGAGTACCGCCCTGCTGGGGAAAACCCGCCACGACGACAGCCTGATGGCACAATTCCAGAAACTGATGATGGGAGAACAGCTGTTCCTGCAGCCCGGTCTCACCCTCACCGACGTAGCGGTGCGCCTGAAAACCAACAAGACCTACGTGTCCAAAATGGTGAACCAGACCTACAATCTGGGCTTCCCCGAAGTTCTGAACATCCTGCGCGTAGATTACGCCGAAACATACATCCGCAAACATCCCGACGCCACCCAGGAAGACATCGCAAAAGCCTGCGGATTCCTAAGCGCATCGTCCTTCAACAGCACTTTCAAGCGTATTACCGGCTACACCCCTAAAGTGTGGGCCGCCCGCATATCTTCCGGTCAATGATGATGAAAAAGAGTCTTTTGTCCATTCTGCTGTTTTTTACGGCATTTTTGGTTGTTCCGGCCCAGAACAACCCCTATGACATTGACGACCGCTGCTACATCTACTACAGCCAGGCCGACGCCATCACAGGTCAGGAAGGCTTCCAGGAAGCCGCCGGGCAACTGTTGGTCACGGCCCGGGAAGTGGGCGACGAAAAGGCCGAAACCCTCTATTACGTGTTAGTCCTCAAAGATCTTACCCGTAAGAAGTCTACTCCCCAGAATGACCAGGCCGTAGAAGAAGCCTTTACGCAGCTGAAGAGTTTTTCCCGCGAAAAGGGATTCGTACAATATTACTATTACGCCTATCAACTGACGCAGAATTATTATTTCAACAACGGGCACCAATACAAGACCTACCAACTCATCCAGGAAATGCAGCAAACGGCGCTGCGGGAAGAGGATGCTTACGGTATCTGGACCAGCGACCGCTATATGGCCTCCCTGTACATCAGCCAAAACGATTACGTGAGCGCCAAACCCTATATCCTGCAGGCGCTTCACACGTACGATACCACGCACGATGAGACCGTCCGCCGCCAGTCCCCCACCCGCCTCTACTGCGACCTGGCCGATACTTATCCCATGGGCTCGGATTCCGTTCACATCAACGTGGAGAGGGCCCTGCGGGGCGCCAAGACGCACGCCGACACCCTGCGCTGCCGCTATTACCAGGCCCGCCTGGCCGCGCTGAACAATGAGGTGGACCGCTATCGGGAATTGCGGAATTACTGCCTCAATGACCCCCAGATTACCCAGGTGAGCCGCCACGCCGACGTCTATTTTTCCCTTATCGACGCCGTATTTGACGGAACCATCGCAGAGCACGAAGACCAGGTTGTGGGCCTGCGGGCCATCCGGGAAATGAAGGTTATCGCCAACCTGTGCGAAAACCAGGACTACGATAAATTCCCCACTTACAAGGACTTCGCTTTTAACCTGGAGAAGAAACTGGTGCAGCGCTTTGAGGTGGCGCTTTCCAACACCAACCAGTCCCGCGTGTCAGAACTGGACGTCTCTTTGGGAAAAGCGGCCCTGAGCGCCGACTTGGAGCACAAGGAGCATGAAATAGACCGGATTTCCCACCTGCTCCTGATCGTGCTGGCCGCCTTGCTGGCAGCCGTGGCCATTTTCCTGTGGCTGCACATCCGCAACCTCCAGGCCAGCAACCGGAAAGTGCGCATGGCCGACGCCGCCAAGACGCGCTTCATCCAGAATATGAGCCACGAGGTTCGCACCCCGCTCAACGCCATCGTGGGATTCTCCCAGCTGCTCTCGCTGCCGGACGGTACGCTGGAATCGGAAGAAAAGGAAGAATTCTCCGGCCATATCGTGAACAATACCAAGATGCTCACCATGCTGCTGGACGATATCCTCAACGTAAGCGCCATGGACAACGGAGAGTACAGCATCGTGTATGAGAGCGGAGAGATTAACACCATGGCCCGGGAAGCCATTTCCAGCTCCGAGCACCGCCTGCAGCCGGGTGTAAGCCTGCACTACAATCCCTGTCAGGAAGAGCCCTACAGCTTTACCACCGACCCGCGCCGCGTGCAGCAAATCCTGATCAACCTGCTTACCAACGCCTGCAAGCACACGAAGGAAGGCGAAATCACGCTGGCCAGCTCCCTGACGGACAAACCGGGTTATGTCACCTATATCGTCACCGACACCGGTACCGGCATCCCGGCATCGGAAGCCGAAAAGATTTTCGAGCGCTTTACCAAACTGGACGAGTTTGTGCAGGGTACCGGACTGGGCCTGAGCATCTGCCGGGATATCGCCGAACGCCTGGGTGCGGAGGTGTTCCTGGATACCACCCATCAGGGCCCCGGTGCCCGCTTCGTCTTCCGGATTCCCATCAAATCACCAACAGAAACAATTAACCTTTAACCAATATGATTCCCGTTTACGCCCAAGACCACGACTACTCCCAGTACAACGTGCTGGCAGTGGACGACATTCCCCTGAACCTGCTGCTGGTCCAGAAGATGCTGTCGCGGTTCAAATTCAGGATGCGCACGGCTGGCGGCGGCCAGCAGGCCCTGGACGCCGTTGCGCAGGAGAAACCGGACCTTATCCTGCTGGACCTCATGATGCCCGGCATTGACGGCTTCGAGGTCATCCGCCGCCTTCGGGAGAATCCCGAAACTTCCGACATCCGCATCGTGATCCTGTCGGCCCTCAACTCCAACGAAGATGTGGTGAAAGGCTTCAGCGTAGGAGCCGACGACTTCATCATGAAGCCCATCATCATGGAGAAACTGCTCTCCTGCGTGGTAACGCAGATGTCCATTGTACAAGCCGCCAGGAAATAACGTGAAACGCCTGCTGGTCCTGTGTCTTACGCTGCTGCTGTGCCTGGGTGCCCGGGCACAGATAGTGAATACGCTGCGCGTAGACCAGAAAACCTACTTGCGCTACGCCTACGGACGCATGCAGGAATACAACCTGGACAACCTGGAACTGGCCGATTCCCTGTACCAGGCCGGCGTACAGCAGAACAACTTCCGCTACAAGTGCCTGGGACTTTCGCTGGAAATCCCCGTGCGCTTTGTCCAGGGCAATTATGAAAAAATGAGCGCTGCGGCGGCCGAAATCAAAGAACTGCTGGCCGACCGTAAGGACCTGAGGGACTTCTACTTCCCCGTCATGCACGAATACTGCGAATTCCTGGTTCGCATGGGCTACGTCTCCGAGGCCGTGCTGGAAGCGCGCGCCATGGGGCGCATGGCCGAGGCCGAAAAAAAGCCCCAGGGACGCATGTACGCCTACCGCATCATCGGCCTCATCCAAAGCTACCGCGACAATCACGTACTGGCCGCCCGCAATATGGAAAAAGCCGTACAGTTCTGTCGGGAAGCACGCCTGGAGCATGAACTGCCCAACCTGTATCTGCTGCTGGCCCAGGAGGACGTAGAGATGAAGCGCTTTGCCGAAGCCGAAGAATACTGCAGACTGGCACAGGAATATGAGCCTTTCTTCCCCTCTGTCCGCATCAAAATCCTGATGACCCGCGCCGTGCTGCACCATGCCAGCGGAGACAATCCCGCCTTCTGGGAAGCCTATCAGGAACTGATGAAAGACCCGCTTTACACGATCCAAACCGACGAAGACTCGCGTAATGCGCTGGATATAACTTACTTACGCTCCCGTGGCCAGTTCAACGAAGCCCTGCGCCGGGCCGACGCCCTGGGCATCGAACGGGACCGCCTGGAGCAGAAGCACGGCCTGTATGCCGATATCGGCGCATATCCCCAGGCCTATGACCAGCTGGCCCGCCTGATGGAAGAGAAAGATTCGGCCTACATCAAAGTGCAGAACGAAGACCTGGCCATCCTGGACGCCGAGATGAACAACGCCGCCCTGCGGGAAGAAGCCCAGCGGCTGAAAGCGCAGAACCAGATGACCATCCTGGGCGGTTTCCTGCTGCTGTTTGCCATTGCGTTTATCTCCATCATGGTACAGCAGTGGCGCCTGCGGGAAAACCTGGACGAACTTCGCGCCCGCAATAACGCCATCCTCACCCAGCGGCAGGCCTATCAGAAGGCCCTGGACGCTAAGGAGGCCGAGAATACCATGAGAATCAAGCTGTTGCAAAAACGTCAATTCAACACCCTGCCGCTATGAAAAGCAATATCCTCAAATATTACAAGCATCACCTGATTGCCCTGCTGCTGTTCTTTGCCGGCAGCGCCATGGCCATGCTGGGGCTCATCCAGAGAGTGCCACTGGTTGTGGGCATCCTGGGCATCGTGGTCCTGGCATCGGGCCTGTTCTACTACTGCCTGCGCTTTTCCTCGGAACGGGTGTACAAGGATTATTATAAGGAAAGCTACCAGATTGAGCACGAAACCATCGAGGACGAGATTCGCAAATCCATGGTATACCACCGCTACCAGGAGGCCGTGATCAACCGCTACGACAGCGCCTGCCGGGACCTGGGCATGTCCGAAGAACAGAAAGACTGGCTGCTCACCCTACTCATGGGCGAGAAGGACAAGGTTGACGAAGAACTCAAAGCCCAGGGAGGCGGCCATATATAAGAAAAAGCGCCATTTTTGTGGCGCTTTTTGGTACTGGGTAGGAGAATCGAACTCCTATTGCGAGATTGAGAATCTCGAGTACTAACCGTTATACGAACCCAGCGGGTTGGGATTGCAAAGGTACGAAGTTTTTTCGAATCTCCAAATTTTTTTATTCCCAAAATACAAAGAAAACCGCCATAATGAGGCACAGGAAGGCCGCCAGGTGATTCCATTGGATGGGCTGTCCTTTGAAAATGAAGGTGACGATAAGGGTGAAGATGGTGAGGGAAATGGCCTCCTGGATTACTTTGAGCTGCATCAGGTTGAAGGGACCGCCGTTATCGATGAAGCCGATGCGGTTGGCCGGAACGGTGAGGCAGTACTCGAAAAAGGCGATGCCCCAGGAGAAGAGGATGATGAAAATAAGCGGCCAGCCGGTAGAGATTTTCATCTCCTGCAGCTTGAGGTGGCCGTACCACGCAAAGGTCATAAAAACGTTGGAAAACACCAACATCAAAACAGTCCAAAACCCTTTCATCATAGTCGCTATTGTTAAAAGCGCGCAAAATTAATATATTTGTATGATAATTTGAACCAAAACTACAAAAATATGACACTGATCAAATCCATTTCCGGTATTCGCGGAACCATCGGCGGCGCTCCCGGAGACGCCCTCACCCCCATTGACGTTGTCAAATTCACGGCTGCATATGCAGCCACGCTCCCTCAGCGCAAGCCCAAGCCCAACAATGGAGAGAAATACAAGATTGTGGTGGGCAAGGATGCCCGCATGAGCGGTGACATGGTGGAACAGCTGGTGGTGGGCACCCTTATCGGCTGCGGAATCGATGTGGTGAAATGCGGCTTCGCCAGCACCCCCACCACGGAAATGGCAGTGCTCTTTGCCAAGGCCGACGGCGGCATCATCCTCACCGCCAGCCACAATCCCAAGCAGTGGAACGCCCTCAAGCTCCTGAACGACAAGGGAGAATTCCTCACCGCCATCGAGGGACAGGCCGTCCTGGACCTGGCCGCCGCCGAGGATTTCAACTTCGCCGAAGTTGACAACCTGGGCACCATCGAGGAAGAAGACTTCACCGACAAACACCTGGACGCCGTGCTGGCCCTGCCGGCCGTGGATGTGGAGGCCATCAAGGCCGCCCACTTCACCGTGGTGGTAGACGCCGTGAACAGCGTGGGCGGCATCATCATGCCCCGCCTGCTTAAACGCCTGGGCGTCAAATGCATCGGCCTCAACTGCAACCCCACCGGAGACTTTGCCCACAACCCGGAACCCCTGCCCGCCAACCTGGTAGAGCTGTGCGAGACCGTGGTCAAGGAAAAGGCCGACCTGGGCGTCTCCGTAGACCCGGACGTAGACCGCCTGGCCTTTATCCAGGAAGACGGAAAGGCCTTCGTGGAAGAATATACGCTGGTATCCGTGGCCGATTATCTGTGCGAGCTGGCCGAGAAGGAAGGCAAGCCCATCGCAACGGTTTCGAACCTTTCTTCTACCCGCGCGCTGCGCGACGTCACCGAGAAGCACGGCGGCAAGTACTATGCATCGGCCGTGGGAGAGGTGAACGTGACCACCCTCATGCACAAGGTGGGCGCCCTCATCGGCGGTGAAGGCAACGGAGGCGTCATCTATCCCGCCATCCACGCCGGCCGTGACGCCATGGTGGGCGTAGCTCTGTTCCTGAGCAACCTGGCTCATAAGAAGATGAAAGTGAGCGAGTTAAAGAAGACCTATCCGCAGTACTTCATCGCCAAGAACAAGATTCAGCTGGCCGATTCCGCCCTCATCGAAAAGATTCTCACGGAACTCAAGAAGATTTACGCCAAAGAGAATATCAACGACATCGACGGTGTCAAGATTAACTTCGAGGCCAACAAGACCTGGGTGCACCTTCGCAAATCCAACACGGAACCCATCATCCGCATCTACTCCGAAGCTTCCACCATGGAAGCCGCCGAGGCTCTGGGCAACGAAGTCATTGCCGTTGCTCAAAAAATCATTGGATAATGACGAAGGTGTGTCTATATCTCAAACCGTCGCTTCGCGACCCCTCCCACCTGACGGTGGGCCCCTCCCTCTTATGCGGCCGAGGGTGGCCACAGGTTTGAGATATAGACACACCTTCGCATAGATAGCTATGTTTTCATTCAGGACAACGCCGCTGGAGGACCAGCTGGACAAAGCCTTGCTGTATGGCAAGGTGGGGTGTTTCTGTACGCAGAACTGCTGGGATACGGCCAAAGGGCGGTGGATGTGGGACATTTTCCGTGAAAGGGGCAATCTGGCGACGGTGTTTAATCCCAGGGAGGCAGAGCTGACGCCGGGGACGAATCACATCGTTTGTGAGGCGGACCAGTTGCGGGAGCTCAATGCCGTGGTGGTGGAGATCCAGGACGTGGGGGTGCGGTATTTCAACTACACCAAGGATGTGATGCAGCTCATGGAGAACCTGGCGATGCTGGGAGATGAGGCCCCTTCCTTATATTTGGTAGACCACATCAATCCTTCCGGCCGCGTGGTGGAAGGTACCATCCCGGCCGTAGCCGGGGAGATGTACGTTCCCAAAGTGGCGCATCGGCACGGCCTCACGCTGGGAGAGCTGGTGAACCTGTATGCCTCCGAGATGGGGGCCAAGTTCCCCATCCACGTGATATCGGCCATGGCCACGGACGCCAACCGGCAGCTGATGCCGTGGACTATCGCGCCCGCCAGCGACATTCCCGGGCTTTTTAGCTCCTACCTGTACAGCGGCGGCGGCCTGTGGAACAACACTTCCATCAGCCCCGGTATCGGCACTTCCCGCCCCTATGAATATATCGGCGCGCCGTTTGTGAAACCGCTGCGGCCGGAGGAACTGCCTCAGGCGCACGGCGCCCTGCTTCGGCCCTGTTCGTTCACGCCGGCTGCAGGCCGATATGCCGGGGAGCGCTGCTTCGGCTTCCAGATTATGCTTGTGCCCGGGGAGCCCTACCACAGTCTGCTGCACACGCTGCACTTGATGCGTTGGTTCCGGGAGCATTATTCGGCCTTTGAGTTTGAGCCCGCATTCTGGACCAAGCTGGCCGATCCTGTACTGGAGGCTTACCTGAAGGAAGAAATCGGCTTTGACGTGGTGCAGGAGCACATGAAACTGGAAGAACAGAAATGGATCCGCAAGGCCAAGCGCTACATTCTGTACGACGATGCGCCGTATAGGATGAAATAATTTGGATTTACAAAAGATTAGTGCTATCTTTGCGGTCCCAAATTGTTAACAATTATATTTTTTACGTAAAATGAAGAAAGGAATTCATCCCGAAACCTACCGTCTTGTAGCTTTCAAGGATATGTCCAATGACACCGTCTTCGTCACCCGCAGCTGCGCTCCCTCCAAGGAGACCCTCGTTGTGGAAGGCGTTGAATACCCGCTGGTGAAGCTGGAAATTTCCAACACTTCCCACCCGTTCTACACGGGCAAGGTGAAGCTGGTGGACACCGCCGGTCGTGTGGATATGTTCTATCAGAGATACAAGAGCCGCAAGAAATAATTTCTGCGACCATAAAGGTTCAAAACGGCAGCCTCAAAGTGGGGTTGCCGTTTTTTGTGTCTTCTCCCCTCCTTAGCATTTTTTCCCACATCACCAAATTCTGGCAAGCCTTGCCAAAATATGGGCAGGCGGAACAGGAGCCGTATCTTGCGAAAAACTTTGAGTTATGACACATATGAACGACTATCTGTATCCGCTTTACGAAGCCCACGTCCGTCTCACCTGTGACGGAAACGCAATCCACGTAGACGGTCTCCCCCAGGGACCGGACTCCCTCTCACTGCCGGAATTCTACCGGACTGGCCTGTTTGCCACCTATCACATCCTGGAAGCCATGCTCCCCTACTTGCTTTGCATCAGCGTAATGGGCATCTGGTCCCAGAAGGAGGAGAACAAGGAGGCCCCCTTCTGCGCCTTTGACCTCTGGATCCAGTGCAACGAAGAGGAAGGCTTTTACCTGCCCATGGCATCGGCCGCTTCCCTGTTCAGCGACAACGGCATTCCCTATTTCCACCAACCCTTAATATAATATGGTATGAGACACAGCATTCCCCCGCATCAGATTCCCGTAACTGCCACTTTGGCAGTCATGGAGGTCATGGCAGACATTTTGTTGGAAATGGCTCCGGCAATTATTATTTACCATGGCAGAAAAGAAGAAAAAGAACGCAGCAGAGCAGCCGGAAGAGGCTGTAAACCAGCTGCAAGAGATAGAAAAGAAACTGGAAGAAACAGAAAAAAAGCTGGCCGACACAAAGGCCGACTACCTGCGCCTGATGGCCGAATTTGACACATTCCGCCGCCGTAGCGCAGAGGAAAAGCTGGCCCTGGTGGGTTCGGCGTCGGCCGACACCATCAAGGGCCTGCTGCCCATCCTGGACGACTGCGAGATTGCCCTGGACGCCCTGGAGAAGAGCGACGACAGCCAGGCTGCCAAGGAGGGTACCCGGATGATCTTCGACAAGCTCATGGCTTTCCTCAAGGGAAAGGGCCTGGAGCGCATCGAGGCCAAGGGCGAAGACTTCGACACCGAACTGCACGAAGCAGTCACCACCTTCCCCGCCCCTTCGGAGGACCTCAAGGGCAAGGTGATTGACGTGGTCCAGACCGGCTATACCCTGGGCGGCAAGGTGTTGCGCTATGCAAAAGTTGTGGTAGGAGCATAAATTATGGCAAACAAAAGAGATTACTATGAGGTCTTAGGCGTTGACAAGAAAGCCAGCGCCGAAGAAATCAAGAGTGCCTACCGCAAGTTGGCCCTCAAGTGGCACCCGGACCGCTGGGTCAGCGGCACGGATGCCGAGAAGAAGACCGCAGAGGAAAACTTCAAGGAGGCGGCCGAGGCCTACTCCGTCCTCTCGGACCCCGACAAGCGCGCCCGCTACGACCAATTCGGCTTTGCCGCGGAACAGATGGGCGGCGGCGGTGCCGGCGGCTTCGACTTCGGCGGAATGGACATCAACGACTTCCTGCGCAATATCTTCGGCGGTAACTTCGGCTTCGACTTCGGCGGCTTTGGCGGCTCCGGTTTCGGCGGCTTCGGCGGCCAGGCCGATGCCGGCTCGCGCGTGGTGCGCGGCCGGGATATCCGTACCAGCGTCAAACTCACGCTGGAGGAGATTGCCAACGGCTGTGACAAGGAGATTTCCCTGGAGCGCGCCCGTCCCTGCCCGGACTGCGGCGGCAAGGGTGCCAAGTCCGAGGCCGACATCAAGACCTGCCCCACCTGCGGCGGTCAGGGCCGTGTGCGTCAGCAAACCCGCGGACTCTTCGGGATGGGCTATACCATCGGCCCCTGCCCGCAGTGCCACGGAGAAGGCAAGATCATTTCCAACCCCTGCAAGCGCTGCAACGGCACCGGCCTGGAGCGCAAGCGGGAAATGGTGAAGGTGCACATCCCCGCCGGCGTGGAAGACGGCATGCAGATCACCATCCGCGGAGAAGGCCATTCGGCCCCGCACGGCGGTGTCAACGGAGACCTGCTGGTTGTCATCAACGAAATCCAGCACCCGCAGCTGCAGCGAGACGGCAACAACCTTTTCCACACCCGCATCATCTCCGTGATGGATGCCATGCTGGGCTGCGAGGTATCGGTCCCCTGCCTGGACGGCAGCTACAAAGTGAAAGTGGAGCCCGGCACCCAGAGCGGCACCGTGGTGAAACTGCGTGGAAAAGGCCTGCCCAGCGTGCAGGGATACGGTCACGGCACCGGCGATATGTACGTGAAATTCCAGGTCTGGGTACCCCACAAGCTGTCCAAGAGCGAGAAGGAAGCCCTGGAGCAGATG
>Ga0310690_10002587_pt1 | contig 29160 bp, 23 predicted proteins | sample AusTroGonzalo_MG_2_FD_207661 | JGI IMG/M metagenome (GOLD analysis project Ga0310690, IMG submission 207661) | Bovine rumen microbial communities from tropical cattle in Woodstock, Queensland, Australia - Gonzalo_04 (v2) (version 2) | ecosystem: Host-associated > Mammals > Digestive system >...
GAAGCCATCGGATTCCGGATGGAACGCGAAACCTTCGAGGTCCGTACAATGACCATCATTATCGAAAGTCGCCTTGCGGTAGGTATATGCCGTATCGCGCTTTTCCATGACGCTCTTCGCATTCGCATACAGAACGGCATCGTAGAAAGTCACGTTCGCGATAGGCAGGCTGTCGCCATCGCAGGCAAAAGAGTGGAGCCCCATTTTCTTGGCCAACTTCCTGTAATCACCACAGGTCACTTCGTGCTTGTCCAAAAAGAATCCGTAGTCCAGCAGGACCTTCATGGCGGGGCGTTCATTCGCCTTGAATTTCTTGTCATTGGAGCCGAGCGTCACCGTTCCACCAGGAAGGCAAACCATCCCATCAACATCAGTCGATGCGCACAGCGCTTCGCCATTTGCAGACGATTCACCGGAGGAAACACGATCACCACCACAGCACACAAGTGCTGCCGCGATCGAACAAAGCCACAAAACCATGGAACATTTATTCATCATAGCCCTTAGCCCCTCTCAAAAACCTGTTTTACAACATCCCTTTTTCCCCATTCCTCATGACGTCCAGCATAATCCTTGCAGAACGGATGTAATGGATATATTGGAATCGACGTTTAAGACGGCCTTTTACCGAAACCGTTTTTGTAGCCGCATCTTCTTTATGGAATATTTCTATTTCCGGCGTAAAAACAGACTTCATGCCGTTTTGCAAAAGCCTTAAGAACAACAGGCGTTCTTCATGATAAAGGAACGTACGGTTGTTGAGGCCATCAAACTTGGAAATGTAATTCCGAGAAAAAATGAGAAAACTTCCATGAAGGATCACATTTTCAGCACGGTGTTCCAAAAGCGATTCCTCAAAAGATTTTTCCTTTTCCCCTAGGATTTTCCGCAGCAACAATTCATAAACTGCATCAAGTCCAAAAAGCCTATTCAAGAAAAGTTTGAACGAGACCTTGCGAATATATTTCTTATACCACGATTCCGAAGGTAATTTGTTCGGACCCGGATTAGAACAGTACGGCTTGTGCGGAGTCTTGATTATCGGACCCAGAACATCAAAGTGACTGAATTCGTATTCCAACTCCACACGCTTTGCAAAATCCTTCTGCAAAATCAGGGTGTCGTTATTCAGCATCACAATAAAGTCGGGATTCTGATTTTGCTTGGCGTAACGAAATCCGACATTATTGCCACGAGCAAAGCCCTCGTTTTCGGGATTCAGAATCACGGTCACTTGCGAATCATCTTTGTAACGTTCTGCAAGCTCCGGGCCAGAACCGTTCGGGGACTTGTTATCGACAACAACGATGTGGCAATCCTTCCCCACGCAATGCTTGATGGAATCGATACATTCCACAGTATCCGACAAGGCGTTATAATGCAAGATGACAAACGAAAAATTCATTAGACCTTCGCCTCGTAACAATTCAAATACTGTTTCACAATCACGTTCCAGGAATTCTGATCTTGCCATTCGGCAGTGATATTATTCCGGAGCGTTTCCAACTTTTCAGGATGTTCCAGCAAGTCCATCATCGCTAAAGCCAAGGCATTGGCATCACATGGCGGAACCGTCAAGCCGAACTTACCTTGTCCAAGCGCATCGGCAAAATTTCCCACGTCCGAGGCCACCATCGGTGTCCCCATCGAAAAAGCAGTCTGCACAACGCCACTCTGCGTCGCATCCTTATAAGGGCAAACCGCAAACAATGCATTTTTCAAAAGCCCTGCCAGTTGCATCAAAGGAACATAGCGATTTATCACAACGACATGCTCCTTGTCTTTATACAAGGATTCGTCAAAGTACAGTTTTCCAGATCCTGCCACCAAGAGTTTCACGTCCGGATACTTTTGATGAACCTCGTCAAATGCCTGTAACAAATATTCCAGTCCCTTGTAAGGCGCAATCAGACCAAAAAACAGAATATATTTTTGCCCTTGGAGCGCACTCGGACACATTCCCGCATCTTTCATTTTGTTTGAAAGATAATTGATGCAATCGTATTTTCCCAAGCGGCTAATAAACAGTCTCTCTTTAGGGAACTGATATGTATTGCAAAACTTTTCGGTCTGCGCATCGTTCAAAAGGATAATTCTCGGGATCCACTTGAAAGCCAATCTACGGCAGAATTCAAATTCACGATTATTCTTGCTTGAATGCGGAAACGGATCGTGCAGAGTAAGGACAAGTTTTTTCCGCAGCAAATACAAGAGCATTTTATTGCGACGGGGCGGCCAAGTGATATTCACGACATCCACGCCCAAATTCTTGATCCGACGCACGAGCGACATCATGGTACAAATATTGGCCGGGTGAAAATCCGACTGATGAAGACTATTGACGACAAAGACTTTGGACAAATCCATATAGTCTTCATAAGCCTTGAATTCTTCGTACACCGTTGCCGGGAAAATCCCCTGTTTTTGGTACACTTCAGGGATATCGACAAGTGTCGCACGATGGCTATAGATAGATATATATATAAAGTAATACACTTCCATTCCCTGACGTTGCATTTCGCGAATCAGAGGGAAATCTGCATCAGCAAAAGGAAGGTTACTTATATAGGCGACTTTCATAAGGCTCTACTTTTGATTGCCCAAGAACTTATGCAACAACACGCATAGTCTAAACTTGAGCGAAGGCTTTTCTCTTTTGCGCCAATCTCTTATGAACGGGATTTTTTCACGTTTGCCATAGAGGCAAGATTCAAGCCTCTTAAAGAGACGTGGGGAATGTTCCGCAATAAACAAGTCCATCTCTTTTATAAAATCGTTATCGCCAGATTCGTTGCGGACCATGTTCTGCAAGTAGATTCTGCGAAGGCGATGCATGAGATACTGGTCAAAATAACCGCGATTTTCTTCGGGGAGCTTATCCCAAAATTCAACCATGCGTTTCGAGATCGCAAGTTCCTGACTACGGCCACGCTTATAGACTTCCGGAGCCATCGTTTGCCCCACACGGCCTATCAAGTAGCGGTATAGCGGCTTCGGGAAATAGAAACAAGTTTTCACCGCCTGCATCGGGAAAAACGCCCATTCTGTATCGGTATACGAAATGCCTTCCGTCTGTCGGTATCCCAGTTTGCGAACGTTTTCAAGCTTGTACGCAATGCTATGCATCGGGAGTTCATCGACCTTGCTGTAATCAGCAAAATTCATGACGGTAGAAGTCGGCATCAAAAAACGAACCGCTTTAATGACGTTGCCTTCAGCCGTCACTTGCAACGTGTCGCTCAAGAACAAATCAACATCAACTTTGGCAAGGGCATCCAGATATTCGTCAAACGTATTCTTGTCAAAACAGTCATCGGCATCGAGAATCTTGACATACTTGCCACAGCCTTCATCAATGCCCCTATTGATACAGGAACCGTAATTTCCATTCGGTTTGTCAATGACACGAACGGTTCCCGGATACTTCGATTCGTACCCGTGAGCGATTTCAGAAGAACGGTCCTTGCTTCCATCATTAATCACAAGTACATCAAGCAACGACTTCGATTTTTCCGTCAACAAGGAATCCAGGCACTGATTCAAGTACGCTTCCATGTTGTATGTCGGAATAATAACAGTAAGCAATTTTTCCATGACTTGTACCAACCTAAATATCCATATTCAAGACACGTTCAATAACAGGAGCCATGTCATAATACTTGTATTCTGCAAGGCGCCCGCCAAAAATCACATCTTTTTCATTATCGGCAAGAGCCTTGTACTTTTCGACAAGTTCACTGTTGCGGGTATCATTCACCGGATAATACGGTTCCATGCCTTCGGTCCATTCCGTCGAATACTCTCGAGAGATTACCGTTTTGGGGCATGCATAAACCTCTTGACCGAACATTTCAAAATGCTTGTGTTCAATGATTCGCGTATACGGGACTTCGCGTTCCGTATAGTTCACCACCGCATTTCCCTGGTAATTCGCCTTGTCCAAAGTTTCCGTTTCAAAACGGACCGTGCGGTATTCCAGTTTGCCGAAGCGATAATCGTAGAATTCGTCCAGCTTTCCGGTAAAGACAATCTTCTTGGCGACAGATTCCCAATGCTTGCGATCTTTAAAGAAATCCGTATCCGTCTTGGTTTCGATTCCTTCAAGCAAGCCGTCAATCAGCTTGTTGTAGCCGCCTATGGGAATTCCCTGATACCTGTCGTTGAAATAGTTGTTGTCAAAAGCCATGCGAACCGGCAAGCGCTTGATAATAAACGCCGGCAAGTCTTCGCACCTGCGGCCCCACTGTTTTTCGGTATAGCCCTTAATCAACTTTTCAAAAATATCGTCACCGATCAGGACTCTTGCCTGTTCTTCCAAATTGCGGGGTTCCGAGATTCCGGCCGTCTTCATCCTTGCAACAGCCGAGGCTTTCTGTTCTTCGATCTTTGCGAGAGCCTCATCAGGAGTTTTCACGCCCCACATCTGGTAAAACGTATTCATGTTGAACGGCAAATTGTAAAGCTTGCCCTTATAATTCGCCACCGGGCTATTGGTATAGCGGTTAAATTCAACAATGGAATTTACGAAATCCCATACCGCCTTGTTCGACGTATGGAAAATATGCGCCCCATACTTATGGACGTTAATGCCTTCAACTTTATCGCAATAAACGTTTCCACCAAGATGCGGGCGCTTGTCAATCACCAAGCAGCGCTTTCCGACCTTGTTCGCTCTATACGCAAAGACAGAGCCAAACAGACCCGAACCCACAATCAAGAAATCGTATTTATTTTCCATACCAGTCGTTCCAAAGGCATATTTACGCGATATACTGTCAAATTTAGTTATTATTCCCCAAGGAGCCTGTTAATTCTTCCTATATTTCACCCAAAAGTTCACTTTTATGACTACCGCGATTGTTTACGCCATACTGTTTTCGCTTTTAGCCGTTATTGCAATAGCGCCTTTAAAAGCCCGATATTTAGCGTTATTCTGTGGAATCGTTCTTTTCCCTCTCGGTATCAGTTTTTTGCAGTCCCCCACCATCAGGCCTCAAGACTTGTTCCTATACGGGTTCCTGGCCATCGCATGCATAAAAGACAGAGATCATTTTCTTGACGATATCAAGGCGTTCCCGCTCAAGGTACCGCTCATCCTCATTTTATTTTGCCACTACATTTCCATCTATGCCAACGAAGGTTTCAGCACCAAGCAGTTTTACGCAGGCACCCGAGAATTCATTGAACTTTACGGTTACTTGTTTACCGCCTTCATCATCTCAAGGCACACTAGCTTAGACGGGATCTTGAGAGGCCTTTATAAAATTACCGTTGTCATTTGCATCTTCGGCATTCTCGAAATTCTGTTAGAAGGGAATTACCCCTACACTTATATTTGCAGGGCCTTCCCCATTTACACCGGTTACTATTCCCTTGATTCCATCATCAGTTGCATTCAGGAATACCGCATTAGAGCGATGCTGACCACGGCGCATCCGACGGCTTTCGGAACGCTGCTCTGCTGCCTTTTCCTGTTGTTCTTGTCTTTACGGAACAACCCGCAATGGGAAAAAGGAAAGCTCAATATCCTTTACGGTTTGCTCATCGTCAACCTGTTTTTAAGCGGTTCAAGAACAGGGATGGCCTGTGCCGCCATAGGCGCCTTCTTCCTCATTTTGCACAAGCGTTCTATCATTTTAAAAATCGCTTGCATCGGCCTTTGCTTCTTTTTAGCGACAGCCTACGTCAACGCCATCGTTGATGAATTTTCACAGCAAAGCAAAGGCAGTTCCCTCACCTTGCGCCAACAGCAGCTCCTTTTCACGTTCTTCCAGATACAGCAAAATCCCATATTGGGTAATGGCGTCGGTGCCACAAAGAACGTGTTCGATTACGATGACGACGGACGCCCCATCAATGACGCCAGTATCGGCGGGCTTGAATCCATCGTATTCCGAACGCTCATCGACTACGGCTTCGTCGGGCTTTTCGCATACTACCTCTATGACGTATGCCTGTTCATCCTGTTCTTCCGACGACGCAAGGAATCGTGGGTAGCCATTATCGGTTACAACCTCGTTTTCACCAGTACGTTATTCTTTACGCTATCCGGTCACATCGGAAACAATACGGCATTCGCGTTCTTGCTCGAAGGATTGCTTCTCGGAAACCTCTATAAAGAAGACGGTTCCGAAGAAATCGAGACCGAAGAACCGGAGCAAATCGAAGTCGAACCCGAGTAATTTTACGGGGCCACGAGAATCTTCGTCGTCAGCACCACGGTTCCAGTGCAATTCATCTTTGCATAAAGATATTTGGCAGGAACTTTTTCGCCGAAATGTTCCGAGTACCAGCCATCCTCACGGATTTCATAAGAAAGCTTTTCGTCCAGTTCCAATACCACTCGACGGCATTCCGGTATCACCACATTCGCAGTCGTATTCTGCAATTCCACAACCGCATCCGGGTGCAGATGGAACGGGATTTCAACCGATGCAGGCTTTGCACACTGCAGCGTGTCCGTAATGACAAATTCATCTTTATCGCGAACGTACCGGACCGAGCGCGTATGCGACACGCCTTCGGCATCATAACCATTATGGGTGGCCGTCACCTCGCCTAAAGATTCTTCAAACGCAAGGACTTTAGCCTTGTAGTGGTTCAGCCACAATGTCGGCCCCGCCTGATTCGCCTGGTTTTTGCCATTCACGCAAACAGTATTGTGGGCAAGTGTACCAACAAAATAGCGTCGCAAATCCTTATGCGTATGGTACGTAAACGTTCCCGGATCCACAATGACCGGGCAACCATCTACATGCAAAATAAAACTCAATGCATCGGCATGGCCATGCGCCGCAATACTCAAGAACCCAAGCGGAGCCGCGTCAAAATGCAGATACGTTTCCGAAGAGTCCTTCCACTTGCGGAAAATAAAATGCCCGCTCTTGCTAAAGAACGAATTTTTGTTCAATGTTGCAGCAGTAGCCATCGCTTCGAACTTTTCGCGGCCAGACGCCCCAAACAGCAATTCATTTTTCTTGTCCCAAGCAAGTCCTTCACGCTTAAGCGAAGCATCGCCAAAATAAACGGCAAACGAGACCAGCAAGGACTTGAAATTATTGAAGTGCCCACCAGCATCCGGACGAAGCACAAAGCCGTCGTCACCGTCACCATACATCGGATAATTGAAACGGCTATCCAGCATGGCATTCATGTAATTGGCCATAGCATGCAAGCGTTCCTTGTACTTTGCCGAAAATTCAACACCTGCGCGCAAGCCCGCCACAGCGGCAATCAAAAAAAAGTCATCGATAAACTGGATGTATTCCGCCGCCTCTTCGCGGTTTACACCTTCAGACGTATTCTGCAAAAGTATTTCGCGTTCAAGGCCCGCCTTTGCGTACTTCAAGCGAGCATCACGATGCGGGATGTTCCATTGGCAAGCGGCCACAAAAAGCCCCGCATATTCCGAAATCAAATGGTTATTTGCCGAAGAACAAAGCGAAGGATGGTTATAAGAAAACTCCGCATGTTCAAAAATTAGCGGGAGCCAGACCGAATCGACAAACGAGGCGAATTCAGCATCATGAACACGGAGAATTTCGACGTCAAGCACCTGCCAACAAAAATACCAGCAAATCAAGCGTAAATTCACTTCGATATTGCTGTACCAGTTGACACCCACCATATAGGGGTTTTCGTTTTTCCAGCTCGTCAAATGGTAGCGGAACAAATCCAAATATTTTTCATCACGGCTTTTCTGATAAAGCATCGCAATATGCAGCATGAACTGCATACGGTTCACTTCCCACACATGCTTTGCGCTACCGTACTTGTCACTACGAATATCGACTTTATGGGCGAAAATTTTCGGGAAGATTCGTTCCGTCGAAACATCCAAATGCCAGTCTATCGGCTTAAAGACATCTACCGTTTTTTCAAAAATCGGATATTGCCAGCTGGCCGAACCATCGTCAATCAACGACGACTTGGGCAAATCCAGCCGAACCGCAGAAGAATCCATCACACGCCTGTCAAGGACATGAGTACGAACCCTCTGATGGATTCGATAAAAGACTTCACCAAAAGAAAATGTTTTTAAGCGCTTAATGTACCAGGATATCTTCACGCTTCAAATATAAATTTTTAAGAAAAGCTTCTGCAATATTAAAGAACAGCTCTCTCAAAAAAAAATATATATATTCAGTATGGTGTATAGAGGTGTCCTTGAAAAAAAGAATTACATATCTATTCTTTTCATTACTGTTTTGCATACTCGAAGGGTGTAGCGAAGATTCTTCTACAAGCGTAGAAGAGTCTTCTGTGGTGCCGCAAAACAAGCCCACCATAGAATCATCGTTACAGATTCCCGAACTATACATCTACACCAATAACGGCATATCTCTCGATTACATTAACGCCTATTTCTATTTTTTTGACGCCTCCAAGCATTTCTCCTATTTTTCCCCGACTAACGATTTTGACGATTCTGGGAAAATCAAGATAAGAGGAAATTCCACAGCATCAAGCCCCAAAAAACCTTACAACATCAAGTTTGACGAAAAGAAAGATTTTTTTGGCATGGGCAAAGCCAAAAAATGGGTTTTACTTTCAAACCCGTTCGACCCCACGCTAATCAGGAATAAATTAATTTACGATTTATCAAAACAGCTATCGTTTGTTTTTTCCCCTGAATCCTATTTTATTGACGTCTGGCTGAACGACACATTCATGGGGAACTACCAAATAACCGAAAAAATCGAATTTCAAAAAAATCGAATTCCCTACAGCACCGATGACGGAGACTTTCTTTTTGAAATGGTCGAATCCGAAAAACGGACCAAGGGAAATACCGTATACACCCGCACGCCCATCGATTCCATCCGCGTCGCATTCGCAGAACCAGAAGAGCCTTCGTCTAAGCAAATCGAAGACTTTTCAAAGAAAATGAAGCGTATCGAAGAAGCGATCGCCACCAAGGACTTTAGACAATACGCAAAATACGTTGATTTACGTTCTATCATTGATTATTATTGGATCGAGGAATTCGTCAACGATCCGGACCTACATACAGGTTCTGTATTTTTTACGATCCACGACAACATCTTGAGAGGCGGCCCAGTCTGGGATTTCGATTTAGCCCTAGGGAACACGAAGTCCGCACAAAAAACATTGACGACCGGCTTCCATGCACAAAAAGCATGGTGGCAAGAACTCTTCAAAGATTCTGTTTTTCAAAAGATCACCTTTGAACGCTACCAACAAATTGCCCCCTACTTCGACAATCTCGCTAACGATAACGAACTGGGCAACAACAAAATCGATTCTCTTCTAGACTTTTTCAAGGAATCTTTCTACCGGAATTTTTCGGACTCCACATGGGCCTATTGCGACTCAATAAATTCCAATGACAATGCAAGGGAACTCAACTGCCCCTACAATCAAATTCCCTACCCGACATTTGACGAAAATATCCAGTTCCTAAGGAACTGGATTACAGAAAGAAATTCGTATATCAAAGAAAAAGTACACCAAAAACTCAATAGCTTAAAAGAAATTCCGTATACGCTAGAACAAGTGCTAGCCATCCAAGATTCAATACTGGATAACGACTAGCACAAACCTGCTACATTCCCAGCAACTTCTTATACGCACTGATCAGTTTTGGTCTCTCGAATTCCCAGCTAAGTTCGTTCTGCACGCGCTTGCGGCCAAAGGCACCCATTTCGGCGGCCTTTTCAGGATTATCCAGGAGCCACAAGATCTTATCGGCAAAGTCTTCGACATCCGTGTTCTTCGCGTAAAGCGAGGCTTCCTGCGCAGAGAACATTCCTTCCTTGAGGGTAAACTGCACAATCGGCTTTCCGAACGCCATGTATTCCATGATCTTGTTCATGGTCGACTTGTCGTTCATTTCAGAAGGCAAATCCGGATTCACGCACACATCGGCCGTGTTCATCACATCAGCGAGGTATTCGTCGCTCACGCGTCCTGGGAATTCCACGTAATCGGTAAGTCCCAAGTTTTCGTTCAATGCACGGAGTTCGTCAAGAGACGGGCCTCCGCCCATAATGCAAAAACGGATATCCTTGCGGTTCTTCTTGTTCACGATGTAATCGACGGAACTGAGCAAAAGGTCGATGCCTTCCTGCTTGCCCATCACGCCGATGTAGCCCACCAAATACTTGAAGCCTTTCTTGACTTCGGGCTTGGCCGGGCCCACCTTCAGCTTCGAGAGGTTCGGACCGCTGCGGACGATCGTCACGTTTTCTTCGCACTTGTGGCCGCGACGCATGGCGATTTCCTTGTACGATTCGTTTGTCACGATGGCATGCTTGGCAAAGTGGTACGTGAGGCGTTCCACCAGAATCATCGCGCGGTAGCCAAGGCCTTTCTTGCCGAACTTCGCAATCCACAGTTCCGGATTGATGTCATGATGGTCAAAGAGGAACTTGCAACGCGTAAACGTAAAGAACAGGAATGCGGCAATAAAGATCAAGTCAGGCGGATTGCAGGCATGAATTACATCCTGCACGCCCTGCTTACGGAACACCTTGAACAAGAGTCGCGTTTCGTGGAAAAGCGCAAAAAAGTATTCCTTGAAGTAATCGAGCGTACGCTTTGCTTCTGGCAAAGGATGGCGATAAATCTTGATGCCATCGAGTTCCTCATATTCCAAAGGATACTTCTTTGTCTGCGGACAAATGACAGTCACTTCGGCACCCGCTTCATGCAGCGACGTCGCTTCTTGCCACACGCGACGATCAAAAGGCACCGGAAGATTCTCGACGACAATACAAACTTTCTTGCCAGAAAGTTCCTTTAAAGACTGTTCCATAAAAAATTACCAGCAAAAACCTTCGTAGTTCGGAAGCGTCTCGACAGAGAGATCCTTCAAACGTACAAGGTCCAAAAAGTGTATTTCCGGATTCTTACGAATAAGATCTGGAATTTCAGGATTACGGACCGTGATAATGACAAGCGCGCTGTTTTTCACGACTTCATCAACCTGATCGACAAGAAGCGGAAGCAAATGCGGGATGCGCTTGTTCAGTTCGCGGAGGTTCGTTTCCTTTTCGCGGGCGATATTCAAATAGCGGTCATAAATGCTCAGCGAGCATCCCTTGCCCAAAACGCCTTCGGCCAAACGGATGGCTGCCGAATTGCGCAAGTCATCGGTACCGGCCTTGAACGTGAGCCCGACAATGCCTACAGAACGCACGCCAATTTCCTTGACGCGATCCAGAACTCGCTGGATGTGTACATTGTTGCTGCCTTCAATCGAGGCCAAGACCGGGACATCGACCTGGTTCGATTCGGCCAAGAAGTTGAGTCCGCGCAAATCCTTCGGGAGGCACGAGCCGCCATAAGCAAAGCCGGGTTTAAAGTAATACGGAGAAATGTTCAACTGGGTATCCTTGCAGAACAAGTTCATCACGCTATGGCTATCGATATCGAGCTTTTTGCAAATCGCACCGATTTCGTTTCCGAACGTCACCTTCAACGCATGGTACGAGTTATTGACAAACTTTATAATCTCCGCGACCTTCGGTTCGACTTCGACAATTTCGCTGCCAAGCGGCGCATAGATTGTGCGGAGCGTCTCAAGAGCGCGTTTGGATTCGCAACCAATGACCGTCAACGGCGGGTTCAGGTAATCGGCGACCGCCATTCCTTCACGGAGAAATTCCGGATTCGATGCAACGGCAAAGTTGATGCCTTCACGCTTTCCAGAAATCTTTTCGATCAACGCGGTTGCAGCCGCATTCGTTCCAGGAGGCACGGTGCTGCGAATCACCACGACATGGAACGTCGACTTGGAGCGGATGACTTCGGCAATGGACTTGACCGCAGACATGAGGTAGCTCGTATCCAGACGTCCATCGGGAGCATTCGGCGTACCGACGCACAAGAACGAGACATCCGTTTTGGAGACGGCTTCTGCCGGAGAACTCGTTGCCGAAATCAGCCCTGCATTAAAACCTTCCTGCATGACTTCATCAATATCCCTCTCGACAATCGTCGGGAGTCCGGCGGCAATACGGTTGACCTTATTGCAATCAACGTCACATCCAACAACTTTATGACCCAGTTTCGCCAAGCAAGCGATACCAACACAACCTACATATCCCAATCCGAAAACACTAATAGAAGCCATAACCCAGTCTCTCTAAAATTACTCAGCCTTACCCTTGCCGATGCTAGTCACTTCGAACCCAATCTTTCGAAGTGCTCCAGCATCCAATATATTGCGGCCGTCAAAAACAAAAGCGGGCTTAGCCATCGAACTGTAAATACGGTTCCAGTCGAGGTCGGCAAAACACTTCCATTCCGTGCAAACGACAACGGCATGGGCTCCTTCGGCAGCCTTGTACGGGTCATCTTCGAAAGCGACCTGTTCCAAGACATCCTTGAGGTCACGCTTGGCATCGGGGATAGCCTTCGGGTCCGTGACGATAGGCAGTGCATGTTCAGCAAGCAAATCGCGAACCACGAGGTTTGCCGGGCTTTCGCGGGTATCTCCCGTATTGGCCTTGAACGCAAAACCGAACACGGCAATCTTTTTACCCGCAATGGTATTGAACATCGTTTCGAGCATGCGGTCCACCACGCGGTGCGTCTGCCACTCGTTAATCTTCACGACGCTTTCCCAGTAAGCAGCCACTTCCGGGAGTCCATAGTAACCGCACAAGTACACCAGATTCAAGATATCCTTCTTGAAGCAGCTACCGCCAAAGCCGATAGAGGCCTTGAGGAACTTCGAACCGATGCGCTTGTCCTTGCCCATCACGTAGGCGACTTCGTCCACGTCGGCACCGGTCTTTTCGCAGAGGGCGCTGATGGAGTTGATGGAGCTGATACGCTGTGCGAGGAAGGCGTTGGCCGTAAGCTTCGTGAGTTCGGAACTCCAGAGGTTCGTCGTCAAGATGCGGTCGCGCGGCACCCAGTGGGCGTACACGTCGACAAGCTTTTGGCAAGCAGCAAGGCCAGATTCCGTCTGGTGGCTACCGATCAAGACGCGGTCCGGTTCAAACAAGTCGTTAATGGCCGTACCTTCGGCGAGGAACTCCGGATTCGAAAGCACTTCAAAATGGAGGCCCTTGTCGTTCGAATTCAAAATGCGTTCCATGGCGGCAGCCGTACGGACCGGGAGCGTCGACTTTTCGACGATGATCTTCCCTTCGTCTGCAATTTCCAAGATGTTGCGGGCCGTCTTTTCCCAATACTGAAGGTCCGAAGCCTTGCCGGCACCGTGACCAAAAGTTTTTGTCGGGGTATTCACAGAAACAAAGATAATGTCCGCTTCCTTGATGGCGGCCGGGATATCCGTACTGAAAAACAAGTTACGGCCACGGGCGCGCTTTACAACATCATCAAGACCAGGTTCAAAAATCGGGAGATTTTCGCTATTCCAGGCATCAATACGGGCCTGGTTGATATCGACTACAGTAACCTTTACATCGGGGCACTTGTCGGCAATAACAGTCATGGTGGGGCCACCGACATAGCCTGCACCTATGCAAACAATTTTCGTATTGAAAGTCATAATAATAAAAATAGCAATTACAACCCTTACGGGCTCATCCTTAAATCAAAATAAGAGATTTATAGGCACTTTTAATTGCTTTGGGGTTTCTTTCTTCTCGGGCGACGGACAATAAAGAGGCACGCACCGATCAATACGAGCGATACCGAGATGGCCTTTCCGATGGGGAATGCTTCGGAAAACACAAGCGCACCCGCCAAAGTCGGCACGGCAGCGCCCACCGCCGCACTGAACGGGATAATGAACAGCGCACGCCCACGCGAGAACGACACCTGTGAATACAAGAAGGCGATGCCGTAAGTCACCACGTAGCCAAGCGTCCTTAAATCCAAAAGCAGGTTCGCAACCGACGAGATTCCGATATGGTCCAAGTCAAAATCCATAGCGAGACTCTTGTAGAATGCAGCCGAAAGCCCAAAGCCAACGCCCATGATGAGCGAATCCACCATTTCGCGGTCTTTCACCCAGAGGTGCGCAATCAGCGTTGCAAAGCTGAGGCCGCCCGCATACGCCCAAAGCGTTCCGATGTTCTGCACGGCCGTCGATTCGCCAAGGTTTTCGACCGAGTACAAAAGGCCAGCCACCACAAAGCAAATCGCGACGACAATGCGCTTGGTCAGCACTTCCTTCAAGATGCAAAATCCCATGAGCGCCGTCAATACCGGGTTCAACACCATCATCGGCTGCACTTGCGAAAGGTCGTACTGCGCCATGGCAATGTAATAGCCAAGCGTCGCAAGGCCAGAGCATCCTATGCCCAGCCACCAAAATTTATTTGTAATGACACCCTTGAAGAATTCCCAAGGCTTAGAGGTTCCGCCAGTACGCTTGCCAACAGCAGACACACCCGACTTTTCAAGAATATTGCCGCAAGCGAACAAAAAAGCCGGACCAATCGTTAAAAGTAAAAAGAGCATAGTTGGATGAGAGATCTAAATACCATTATAGATTTCTTTATAGATCCAGTAATTGCCCATGACGCGTTTCACGTAGTCGCGGGTTTCCCAATAGCTGATTTCTTCGACACGCTGATCCCAGGGGAAGCCTTCGCCTTCGGCCTGCCAGCGCTTTGTCGGTTTCGGGCCAGCATTGTAGTTCCCCAGGACATACATGTAATCGTTCTTGTATTCTTCCTTAAGGTCCACAAGGTAACGGATACCCAGGCGGATATTCATGTAGGCATTGTACAAGCGCTTCGGCGTGAAATTCGCGATTTCTTCCTTTTCGGCAAGCATCTTGCCTGTAGCAGGCATAATCTGCAAAAGGCCGCAGGCACCCGCCGGAGACGTAATTTCAAAGTCGAAAATGGATTCCTGGCGCATCACGCTATAGACAAAGAACGGATCGATACTACTACCCGAATAGTAAACTACCGGATCGGGGTACGGTGCCGGGAAGAGGTAATGCAGCACATCAATCGGCGGTTCCATCAACAGGCGCCTATCCATCTTGGCCTGGAACTGACGGGCAAGCCTGTAACCGGCAGCAATCTCGCCCATTTCGTAGAAGAGCTTGCCGTATTCATAAAGGAAGTCTAAGCGCTTGGCGTTTTTCTTCTTGACTTCGTCATAGAGCCTAAACGCTTCTTCTTCAAAACCGTAGAGGAACAGTTTCTTGATGCGATCGTAACGTTCCTTGCTATACGAGGCGTCCGGTTTGCCGAGCTTGTTGACGGAACGGATCCAGTCAAGAGTCGCCGCCGGAGACATCGCAACACCCTTGGCGTACGGGATTTTTTCCTTCGGCAACAAGCGGTTGTCCAAGAGCTTTGTGCGGCTGCGGTGGGCGTAATACGAAAGCGGGAAATCCTTGATGCAGTCGAGGTACGCTTCGCGGGCAAGAGAATCCTCGCCCATCTTCATGTACGTATCGCCAAGGAACATTCTCGAAGCACTTCCGCTCCACAGGAACGGATCCTTTTTCGCTTCGTTAAAGTGGGCCGCAGCTTCAACCCACATGCCACGCTTAAAGTAGATGTAACCGATGCGGAACCTTGCCCACTGGCGCTTCAAATTGTTCTTGAAACGCTTATGGATGAGTTTCTTGTAGCAGTCAATAGCCTTGTCGTACATCAACTTCTGTTCGAATTCAAAACCGCGCAGCCAGAGGTTGTTCGCATTTTCGTTGCTGAACTGGCTCACATCCTGCAAAAGGGAATCGTAGGAGTGGATTTCTTCATCAAAAAGGCCTGCAGCTTCCTTGCGGTAAAGCTTGAGAATCGCCTGGATCCAAGCCGGACGCGGTTCCACCTTTTCAATCAGGTAACGGTACTGTTCAATGGCGTCTTCATTGCGGTTGAGCGCACGCAAGGCGCCGGCACGTTTTTCCCACAAGGTAATGCGGGTATTCAAATCGAGCGTGCTCTTCTTTAAGCGAGAAAGAGCCGGGTCGTCCGTCGTGACAACCGAAGCGGGATTCTTTTGAGCCTGCTGGGCATCCATGATCTGGATGGAATCGAGCAATTCCAGGCAGTTCTTCATTTCATCCTTGTTGCAGGCCATCTTCGCATAAGCGACCTTTTCGGCAAGCGTTTCCGGAGCGGCAAGCACTTCGCGCAACCTGCGGATAGACGCATAAGCAGAATCCTTATACGGCGTACGGCTCGTCAAAAGTTTCATGTAGAGTCGCTTGGCCTGCTTCAGACGGTAAGAATCTTCCAGATAGCGGGCATAACGGTATCTCAGGGCGACAACGTCATCCTTATCGGGGTAATCTTCAAGGAACCTCACCAAGGAATCGGCGCGGGACACATCGTTCAGCGAATTGTCCTCCATCGTCGCCTCGATCCTCATGCGGTCTGCCGCTTCACGGAAAGCCGGATCCGATTCCAAGCCCTTGTCCAAGCGGAGGGTAGCACGCATCTTGCTAAAATTGCCCTGCTGGAAATTCGCCTGGGCCATACGGAGAATGACGCTTCCGGTCAAGCTCGGTTCACGCGTGCGAAGGGAATTGTAGGCGGCATAAGCGCTATCCCACTGGCCACTGTAATAGTAATAGGCGGCACGGGCAAAATCACGGTAATTCTGCGAAACCGAAATATCGTCCATCGTCTTCTGCGCACGGGCCGCACGAATGACGACATTCTGGAACTGCTCCGGAGCGACCATTTCCTGGTCGGCAAAAGGCGACTTATAAAGAGAATATACCGAGCCGTCCACCTGTGCATATAAGGCGGCAGTACAAGCAAACAACAAAGAATAAAAAAGCTTCATCTAAAATCCAACAGTTTTATTTTTCGACTTGTCCCACAAAGCTAGAGATTCCAAGTTCCATAATGGTCTGTGCATACTTTTTATGCAAGAACTCATTCACGTCTTCGGTATCATCCATCTGCAAGACCGTCAAAGCGGTGTCACGAACATCTTCAAAGTTGATGGAGCGAATAATCTTCTTGGTCGTCATGACGCTCCACGGAGTCATCGAGAGTTCGTCTACGCCAAGGCCAACCAGCAACAGCACGCTCAACGGATCCGTACACATTTCGCCGCAAACCGCCACAGGAATCCCTTCGCGGTGCGCCGCAATCACGGTCTGGTAAATCATGCTGAGCACTGCCGGATGGTGCGGCTGGAACATATCCGTAATAAGTTCGTTGGTACGGTCTACCGCCAGCGTAAACTGGATCAAGTCGTTTGTACCAAGGCTAAAGAAATCAACTTCCTTAGCAAGTTTATCCACAATCATCACGGCTGCAGGCACTTCGATCATCACGCCCACCTTAACCACGGCAGGCTTAAAACCTTCTTCCTCAAGTTCCTTGCGGGCCTTTTCAATGCAAACCTTGGCACGCCTAAGCTCCGTCATACTCGAAATCATCGGGAGCAAAATACGCAAGTTGCCCTTAGTATTGGCAAGCAACAGCGCACGGAGCTGAGTGATAAAAATATCTTCGCGGTCGAGGCACACGCGGATAGAGCGCCAACCCATAAACGGGTTCGATTCGTTCACCGCCGAAATACCACTGACCAGCTTGTCGCCACCGGCATCCAGCGTACGGATTACGACCGGGCAAGGCGCCATCATTTCCAAAATATGCTTATAAGCGCTTTCCTGTTCCGCTTGGGTCGGAGCATCCTTCTTGAGGAACAAAAATTCTGAACGGTAAAGACCGATACCCGTTGCGCCAAAGTCCTTGACTTTATCTGCTTCGACCGGCATTTCGATGTTGGCATGCAACACAATGTACTTGCCGTCGCGGGTCATCGGTTCCAGCTGGCGCATCGTGAAAAGTTCACGGCGCTGGCGTTCAAACGTTTCCTGACGTTCATGGAACTTGCGGATATCTTCTTCGTTCGGATTGATGATAACCTTACCGTCAGAACCATCGACGATAATCGTATCACCGCTCCTGACGAGGGCAGCCACATTACGGAGACCGCCTACCGCAGGAATCTGCAACGAACGGGCCAAAATGGCGACATGGCTTGTACGGCCACCCGTATCCATCGCAATGGCGTTCACTTGTCCAGGCTTGAGCGTCATCAAGAAGCTTGGAACAAATTCATGGGCCACAAGGACAATGCCGTCTTCGTGAGCCACATCCTCCAATACCGGTCCGGAGTCATCCATGGCAGACATCAGACGGTTGTACAGATCCCTAAGGTCTGCCGCCTTGTCGCGCATGGCAGGAGAATCAATCGCCTCGAACTTGCTGATATAGGCGCCAAAAACAATATGGACCGCCCACTTTGCATTCTTGTGATTCTTCTTGATTTCGTTCAGGACTCCATTCACCAGTCCCGGGTCTTGCAGAATCATCAAGTGGGTCGCGAAAATCAGGCTGTCCTTGACGCCAGCCCTGCTTTCCGAGATTTCTTTAATCTGAGCAATTTCTTTTGCCGTCTTGGTGACGGCCTTCAAGAACATCTGTTCTTCCGCAGCGATACGGCTATCGGGGAGCGTTTCTTCGACTACGGAAAACTCACGGCGTGCAATAGGGAACACGGTTCCCATCGCAAAACCGGGAGATGAGGGTACACCAATCAGTTCCGTCCTGGGAGACTTCCGGGACGTTTCATCGGTGGACTTCGCCACGAATTCAGCAGGGTTCTTCGTTGAAGTGGTCATCAAAAAGCTTTTCCAACTGCTGAACGACCAAGTCTTCATCATCGCCGTCGATTTCGAACTTGACTTCGGAACCAGCCGGGATAGCAAGCATCATCACGTTAAGGATGCTTTTTGCATTGGCCTTTGAACCATCAAATACAATAGATACATCGCTCTTTGCCTGACCGGTGATATCAACAATCATTCCGGCGGGGCGGGCGTGAATACCCAGTTTGTTGGAAACAGTAAATATCTTTGTAATCATCAATTCCTCAGAAGAAATCCACATTAATGTCAAGGCCATCTTGCAAGATGATCTTGAACAGGCTGTCAGCAGAACGTACCGTCCTGACCAATTCGTCGTGCAGCTGTCTGTCGTTCAGCAAGAGACCCACCGAGTTGTCCTTCGAGTCCATCTTGCCCTGCACCTGGGTAATCAGCCCATCCAAATGCTTGGTCACGCCTTCCAGCTCGGTAATAAGCTGGTTCGCGTTCCCCATAACCTTATCCGTTCCGGCAAAAAGTCCGTTGATCGGTTCCTTGACGCCATCCACAAGCTCGTTCACCTTGACCGTCACCTTGTTGAGGTTTGCAAGGCTCTTCTTGAGCTGCGGATCGGTCGTCGAAACAAGCGAGATCAGGCGGTCTTCAAGATTTTCAGCCTTCACGAGGAGCGTCTTGAAGCGGTCCTGGAAATCCGGGTTTGCAATCGTTCCGTTCAAGGCGACTTTCACGGCTTCGAGAAGTACCTTCGTGGAATCGCAAACTTCACCGGCAAGGCCAAGCGCTTCGGCAATACCTGCATCGAACTGGCCCGTGATGGTATCGCCCGGCACGTAGTATTCTTCGGCATCGCCGAGAATCATGCCGATCTGGCGTTCACCCATGATACCGATATTCTGCACACGAATCTCGGAATCCTTCGGGATCTTCACATTCGACTTGAGTCGAATCGTCACGACCACGCGGTGACCAGAAAGTTCAATGGATTCCACGCGACCCAACTTTACACCGTTGATCTTGACCGGGTCATCCAAAACAAGCGTACTCACCTGCGTAAAGCGCAAATGGTACACGTCAAAAGTCTCGCGCAGATCCTTCTCGTTCAAAAAGAACATGCCAAATATCAAGATGACAATGGCTAAAAGAACGACAAGTCCTACAGAAAAATATAGAGCGGTATTCTTTTTCATTTCACAATTAATCTAGCATATTTTTTCTAGTCCCTAGTTCCAAGTTCCAAGTTACTAGGCTTTTTTTCTAGTAACTGCGGCTACGTCCCCTCTCGACTCTCGTCTGTAGCCGCCTCGCGGCGTTCTATTTTCTAATCACTCCCCTACCCTCACGATGGGGCTGTTCGTCTCGATGCCGTTCACGTGGCGGTCGAGCCAGTCGAGCAAGAGGGCATCACGTTCAGCCTGCGGGAGCGCAAACTTTTCACGGCCCTGCTTCTGCATGAACACGTCGAGGTAGGTCATCAAAACGCCACCGGCCACAGAAACGTTCATGGATTCGGTAATGCCGTATTGCGGTAGCTTGAATTCATAGTCGGCATGGGCAAGCGTATCGGGGTGGTTCCCGTGGAATTCACTGCCCAGGTAAAAAGCCATCGGCTGGCTCAAATCGAGGTCAAGCACGGAGTTCGTGGTGTTCGTGCTAGCGACCGCAATCTTGTAACCCTTTTCGCGGAGCTTTTCCATGCAGAGCATACGCTTCTTGTACAGATAAAGACTCATCCACTTGTAAGAGCCCTTCAAGATAGACTTGTTCACGCTATAGGCGTTGTCTTCTTCGATGATATGAACATCCTGAAGGCCAAAGACTTCAGCCGTGCGGATGACAGCCGAAATGTTGTGCGGATCGAACAGATCTTCGAGCACCATGCAGAAATGCCTTGTACGGCGGTTGACTACAGAAGTAAGCAACTCGCGACGTCTTTCAGTGACACGTGCAAGCAGCGATTCCAAATCCTTCGATTCACTCATTTTTTAATCCTTTGTTTTAAATTCACGAATTAATTGGAGGGAGGCGCAGAAAGTTCCCTCATTTGTTTTTCCTTGCGCATGGCATCCCCGAGTTTCCAGGGAGCGCCAGCAACGACACTGTCAAATTCAGCGACATGACGCTTATTTTCAGGCGTCTTCAAGATGTCCTTTTCAAGCGGCTTACGGTTTCCGCCATAGTACATGCCGGCAGCCTTCTTGATATCGTTCACGACATCGTCAATCTTGGAATTCACCACGTTCTTGAACACGCGCAACTGCATGATGGAATTCAGAACGGAATTTCCAGGGAACACGAATGCTGTTAATTTATACTTAAGTTTTCGCGGACCGACAAGGTCCATGTCCAAAAAGGCCACCGCAGTTCCCTTCAGGGACCACTTCAAGATATGGGCATAGCCATAGCCAAAGAACATGCTGCGGAGTACGGACTTTTGGCCGACACTATCCTGCAAGGCCCAATAAAAGTCACCAGAAAGTCCGTTGCCGTTGCTTCCCGAGAAATAGCGACGGTCGGGACTGTTGTAAGCCAGCGTGTATTCGGTTTCAAGATAAGCGTTGATGAGGTCTGCCGTAAAGGGCATGTTGTCGAACAAAAAGCGAATTTCGTGTACTTCGAGCGGAAGCGTGCCTTCGCTAGAATAAACGGCCCTGTACTGGCGCCCCAAGCGCATAAAGATATCCACCATCATGGGAGTATTGATGTTGGTCGAAAAACCGCGCTTGACAATTTCCTTGTAAGGGGCGCAGAATTCTTTATCGTAATCGACCTTGGGCCAGGTTTTCATTTCCTCTTCGCTACAGGCTTCGTACTTCATGTCGAGGCACTTGTACATTCCCGAGCAGAATGAGCGCATGTCATCCTTGTTGTCCTTAGTCTTTTTGAGGAGCACCTTGCGAGACACCTCCGACGTGGAGACCGTCTTTGCCGCAAACGACAGAGACGAGCCAAGCGCCAAGACGAGGACGCAAATCCCCATCAAGAAAGAATTTCGAAAACCCAGGCATCTCATAGGACCTCTCCCTCCCTAATGATTATCTGAACTCAAGACTGTCTAGCGGAATCACAGTAAAGGGCTTGAGCGAATCGAGCATCGAGACCGGACCGACAATCGAAACCGTCATCTTGCTCTTGTCAAAGTACTTTGCAATCATGGCCTTGACCTGATCCGCCGTTACCGCATTGATTTCCTTTACATAATCTAAATAGTGATCGTCCGATTTGCCAACAAGTTCGCCCTTGGCAAAAATAGTGGCAGTCGCGGCCGGAGAATCGAACAGACTCGGCAAGCTTTCGACCAGGGACTTCTTGGCCTGCGTGAGTTCTTCTTCCGTAGGGCCATCCTTGGCGAGCTTTTCGACTTCTTCAAAGACAAGCTTCAAGGCAAAGTCTACCGTTTCGACCTTCGTCTGGAGGGCAATCGTCGTCATCGCCGTATCGCGGTAGTCGTTGCCGACCGTGCTGTAAACGCTATAAGCGAGGCCTTCGTTGCTGCGGACGCGGTTCATGAGTCTGGAGCTAAAGCTACCACCGCCGAGAATAAAGCTAGCCACGGCCGTCGGGTAGTAGTCCGGATGCGGACGCTTTACAAACGGCTGGTTCATCGTGATATTCGCCTGCGTGATTTCCTTGTCGACGACATAGACACCCGGCTTGTTGGCAAACGTGAGCGGAGAAGGAGCGGCCTTTTCGGCTGTTGCCGGCGCCACGTTCCATTCGCTAAAGAACTTCTTGAGCATCACCACCGCGGAATCCTTCTGGACATCGCCAGAGAGGGCAAATACGATGCGCTTCGAGGAGAACACGCCCTTTGAAAGGCGCTTCACGTCGGCAGCGGTCACGGCCTTGTATTCTGCGGAATTGGCATCCCAGAGGCGCGGGTTCGGCATGTAGTTCACCTTGGACTTGAGCGCCGAAAGCACCTTGGCCGGCGTCTCGAAACGGCGTTCGTAAGCCGTCACAAAGTTCGCCTTCAAGATTTCGAGCTGTTCCTTGTCGAATGCAGGCGCCGTAAGCACCTTCTTCGAAAGTTCAAGCATCGACTTGAAATCCTTCGAAAGGCAGTTGATGTCGAATGCCGAAGTAAACGTTCCGACGCTTGTCGAAATCGAAGCACTGACGAATTCGAGAGAATCTTCGAGGGCGTGTGCCGAAATGCCACCGCCAGCACCGCGACGGATCATGGAGCCGACCATTTCAAATGCAGCTTCGTCCTTCAAAACCTGCGGTACATTGTTTTCTTCGAAATAGACCGTAAAGTTCACCAACGGGAGCGTGCTATCGCTCACAATGAAACCGGTAATGCCATCCGCAATCTGCACACGGAAATCCTTCGGATGCGGAGCCACATACTTGTATTCAGGGAATTCAATCTTGCTGTAATGTGCGGGCAAGGCTTCAGATCCATTCGAAACTTCCTGGGAATAAATATCCTCGCCCTGCGAATTACGGTAAAAAGCGCCATTTCTAGGCATCATGGAACAGGCGGTCAAAACCGCCAAAAATGCAGCAGAAATCAAAAACTTAGTATTCATCCCTTAGAAAATAGTAAACTAAAAAAGGCTCACCATCAAAAAATTCCCTTTTTTGTCGAATATGCGGGCGGGGCGCAAGAGTCAGAACAGGAACATTCCAACCTAGACTAAGTGTTTTAAGTTTTTTTGTTCCTCCCCCCGCTTTGAAACGTATATTAATAATTGAGCCTTCCTAGTGGCCACAACACGCGTAGTAAGTCAAACCTCCGACTTCCGCACAGTTCTCCAGTCGAGACACAGCACCACCAGGAAGGCTTCTTCAATCCCTCCTATGAAACGACCCGACGCACGCGCGCCGGGCCTTTTTATTGATAAAAAACGAGTAAAAAAGATGCCGCAACAAGTGCGGCATGACAAAATAGTTCACCGCTCACAACTCATTGCTCACGGCCCATAGCCCACAGCTACATCAGCTGAATCGGCCGTTCAGTTGCTTGCGGCGGCGACCGCGTTCCGAAACAAGCGCTTCGATGAGGAACAGCAAGGCGGCCAGGCCAAGGAAGACCTGATAACGGTCCTGGTAGTTTTCCATGCGGTCGCTGCTCTGGTCCTTCTTTTCGAGCGAAGCGATTTCGGTCAAGACCTTTTGCAGCTGGAATTCACCGGGGCTTGCGTAAAAATAGAGCGCTCCGGTCACATTCGCGATTTCTTGCAAGGTCCCTTCTTCGAGGCGGGTCGTCACGATATTGCCTTGCATATCCTTCTTGTAAACGCTTCCACCGTTCTTGTCCTTGAGCGGTATAGGCACACCTTCGCGGGAACCGATACCGATTGTGTAAATCTTGATGCCGAATTCGGCAGCTTCCTTTGCGGCATTGACAGCGGCGGCTTCGAGTTCTTCGCCATCGCTCATGAGGATCATCACGGAATGCTGGCTAGCACCACCGGAGTTTTTGAACAAAGTCATACCCTTGCGGATCGCCTTTTCGAGGTTCGTTCCCGGCATGAGCCAACCCGGATTGAGTTCACGGAGTACCATCTGCACCGTACCGTAATCAAGGGTCAAAGGGACCATCACCTGCGCTTCGCCACTGAAGGCCACCAAGCCTACACGGTCTCCGGTCAGCGATTCGAGGAACGCCGAAATCTCGTGACGGCTACGGACCAAGCGGTTCGGCTTCACGTCTTCGGCAAGCATCGAAAGCGAAACGTCCTGCAACAGGACCAAATCCTGCCCACGACGTTCGATATGTTCCATTTTGCGGCCCCACTGCGGACGAGCAAGCGCCACGAACAAGAACGCAATCGCTAAAAGCAACAACAGGACCTTCGTCAGGCGCCTCCACGGAGAGACGCTCGTCGAAAGTTTCGTTAACATGGAAAGCGAGACAAAACGGGCAGCCAGTTTTTTACGACGGTGGTACGCATATACAAAAAGAAGTGCAAAAAGCGGGAGGGTAAAAAGCCCCCACAAAAAGTTCGGTTCGGCAAATCTCATTATCTACTCCGATAAGTCTTGCCCTGAAATTCCATTGGGCAAGAAGAATATACAAAACTATAGGCAATTTGCCCAAAAACGGGAGTTAAATACAGGGGTTTCTTTCTTATTAAAAACTATATTGTCTTTGGGGGTTGTGAGAAAATGTCCTATATCGGTCTCATTGAAATCAATATTCTTTGCATTGTAGTGTTGCTCATTACACTACTGCAATTCCGTGAAAGTGTCCTGAGACACTTGGAAGAGCGCATCCTCGGATTTACCATTATCGATACCATCATCTACATCGTGCTAAACACGGTGACCAAGATGCTGTACTCGGTCCATCAGGAAAGCGTCCTCTATTCGAACAACCCGAAGATTTGCGTCATCTATTCCCTCATGTACGCCCTGAGCCTGATTTCGTCGCTTTTGCTTGCACAGCTCTGGTTCTCGTTCATCTTTTTACGCATCCGCAAGAGTATCTATACCTACAAGCACTTGTTCCCGCTGTTCTCGACGCCAAGCATTATCGGTACCCTCATCTGTATCGGCGTTGCCATTTACGGGTTCACCAACGATTGCCATTCGACCACAATCCAGTTCAGAAGGCTCCAGCCGTTCCTCATCACGCTGAACTTCATCTACATCATCGCGACGATGATTATAGGTATCCAGCATGGGCTTTCGCAAAAGAATTCCTCGAACCGCAAAGAGGCATTCTACCTCTCGTTCATTGCCTTTGTGCCGAGCTTTGTTTGCATCATCCAGTATTTCATTCCCGAAATCCCGATTCTCGACCCGATATTCTCGCTCACGCTCCTGCACGTGTACGTGACGCTCCTGAAGTACAGAATTACGTCGGACCCGCTCACGGGAATCAACAACAGAATCCGCCTGATCGACTACCTGCAATACATTTCGCAGCACCAGGACCCGAGCCAGCGACTCTTCCTGTTGGTCATGGAAGTGGACTATTTCAAGGAGATCGTCCGCAAGTTCGGCTACGAAATGTCGGACCGTGTCGTCGCGGACCTCGCCTCATTCTTCAAGCGCCAGTGCAGGGAACAGCAGGCGTTCCTTGCGAGAACCGGCGAAAATCAATTTGTTATTGTCATGGAACGCGACGAAGTTTCCGAAATCGAATCGTTCTGTCAAAAGCTCATCCGCGAATGCGAACGCGACAGCATGCAGTCTGACATGAACTCCTGGAAAATTTCGTTCAACGTCCATTTTGCAGAAATCTCGAACATTTCGTCGAGCAATATCTCGAAGATTTTTGCCGAAGTCAAGAAGAACTGCTACAAGCCGGAAACGCCGGCACCGAAGGAATAGGTTATAGACGAGAGACGAGAGAGGTAATTAGTCGCGGCATAGCCGCCCATAAAAAGATGCACGAAGTGCCATTATTATTCTCTCGTCTGTAGCGAGCTGCGCGAGCGTTCTCTAATCTATAGTCTAAATTACGGGATTCGCACGAAGCGGGTATTGGCGAGGATGAGCTCGAGCAAGATGAGGAGCGCACCGATCAACAGCCACGGGTAGAACTTTTCGGCGTAACGGGCGTAGGCGATCGTTTCGATTTCCGTCTTTTCGAGTTCGTCGATTTCAGAGTAAATCTTTTCAAGTTCGGCCTTGTTCTCGGCACGGTAAAAACGGCCACCCGTCTTTGCGGCAACGGACTTCAGCACGCTTTCGTCAATGCCTTCTTCGGGTTCGATTTCACGTTCGCCCCAGGAGATTTCACCCGTCCACGGGTTCTGCTGGAACGCAAGAATCTTGCCGGACTTTTTGCCGACGCCAACAGTGTAAACCTTGACGCCCAAGGACTTTGCCACTTCGGCAGCACGCATCGGCGGAACGACGCTCGCATTGTCGCGTCCATCGGTCAAAAGCACCACCACGCGGGACTTAGCATCGGACATCTTGAGGCGGGCAAGAGCATTCATCAGGCCATCGCCAATTGCCGTCCTGTTATTCACAACGGAATCGCGGGCAAGGTCATCGGTCGCCTTCAGGATTTCGAGCAGGGAGCCGTAATCCATCGTGAGCGGGCACTGCGTAAACGAGCGGGAGCCAAAAGCCGAAAGCCCAATGCGGTCGCTATGGCGTTTCTGGATAAATTCGGCAATCACGTCCTGGGCATAACCAAGACGGCTGTACTTCCAGTATTCCCCCTTTTTCAAGATGCGTTCGGCGTTCATCACGCCAAGCTTTGCCTGTTCCGTGCGAGTCAGCATATCGAGCGTGCCCATGGAACCGGAAACGTCAAGCGCAAGCATAATGTCGACGCCATCGGTCGATGTGTATTCGACTTCCATGGCGTTCTGCGGACGGGCAAGCGCCACCACAAAGCAAGCGAGAGCGGCCAAGCGGAGCGCCGGGACGATATGCCTAAACTTTACACGACGGCTCGGGACCGCCTTTTTTGCAAGCGCAAGGGCCGGAAACTTGATCGTGCTCTTGCGGCGCTGTTGACGGTAAACATAAAGGGCAATCAACAGCGGAATAAACAACAACAGCCAAAAGGCTTCGGGATTTTGAAAATGAAGAGATCCAATATCCATTTCAGCTCCAAAATAACGAAAATTCAAATTCTACAGGCAAGAATATACAAATTGGCGGTCGTGAAAAATCGGCTAATCCTCCAAGAAAAACACTTTTTTAATTCTGTAGCCCCAAACACCAGCAAATAGCAAGCGAATGAGCCTGTAAAATATGCGCGCAGCATATAAGATGAACTATTTAAGACGATTTATATGTCTTTTCTATACAACTTATGGGTATTGAACAAGAATCAAGCATATAAAAGCACATTTTTTTGATGTTTATATGCATCAAAACGCCAGGAACTCGCTTTTCGAGCATCTAATTTGTACAAAATTTCATTCAAAAGGCATATAAAAAAGCATAAAAACAAATTTTATATGCCTGAGGGCGTTTTTTTCGCCTACAAAACGAGCAAGAGGCCGTCGACGCCGAGCACCGTGAGGCAAGAGACCGCAGCAACCGTCACGAGTCCACCGCCCAAAAGCGAAGCGATTACCGCCATGACGAGGGCGCTAATGCCCGTGATGCGGCTATCCGTCGCAAAGAAAATCGCAGGAACGGTCATCGCACTCAGCACCGTGTACGGCACGTAAGCGAGAAACGAACTCCAGAAAACGCTCTTGAGCTTTTTACGGAGCAAAATGAACGGTACCGCGCGCAAAAAGAGCGTCACGCCCGCCATGACCAGCAAATAAATCACGTAAGTCCGTGCATCAATATTCACTTGGCACCTCCTTCGTCATCTTCGAGCTTCATGGGGAAAAGTGCCGCCGCCAAAAGCGAGGCCACGAGCGCACAGATGATAATCGCAAAGCCCACAGATACGCAGCTCAGCGCCGGGACAAACTTGAATGCGCAACTCAGGGCAACCGCAATCGCGACTGCAAAAATCGTCGGCTTGTGGACCTTCATCTGCGGGACGACAATCGCAATAAACATGCCGTAAAGGGCGACGCCAAGGGCGTTCGTCACCATCGCCGGGAGAATTTCACCGCAAATGGCACCGACAGCCGTTCCCGAAGACCATCCAATGTACGGGAGCGTCATGAGCCCCAAGAAATAAATCGGAGTCACGCTTTTTTGCGCCATCGAAACGGCAAAGATTTCATCGGTAATGCCCGTCGCCAAAAGCAAGCGCTTGACCGTTCCGAAATCCGGCGACACCTTCTGCGACAAGGAAATAGCCATCAGCGAATAGCGGAGGTTGATAAAGAACGTCGCAAGCGCCATTTCGATAAACGTGCCAGCCGCATCCGTCATGATCTGGAGGCCGGCAAACTGCCCTGCCGAAGTAAGGTTCGTCATGGAAATCAGCGTCACGAGCGGCCACGACAAGAAATTCGAGCCCGCAATACCGAACGAAAACGAGACTGCAAAATAGCCCAGTCCAATCGGAAGTCCGTCTTTTACACCCTGTGTATAACTCATGCGCCCAAAGATAGCAAATTTAAGGCGTTTTAGGCATATTTTATGCAAATATTCAAATATACGCAAAAGTCGTAAAGGTGCCCCCGGTACGGTGGCCGGGGTGACATCGTGGCCGGGGGACAGGCTTGAGTTGCAATAAAAAAGCCCCGCGGTATGCGGGGCGTTTTGCAAATTACTTTGCGAATTACTTGACGATTTCGGCGTCCTTGACGTTCTTGCCCTTGAGCTTGGAAGAAGTCTTCGGAGTAGAGCCGTTGATCGGCGGGAACTTGCTGTAGATGTACTTGTACTGAGCAATGCTCCAGATGTTACCGATAATCCAGTAGAGCACAAGGCCAGACGGCATCACGGCGCTGAACAAGAGCATCATGGCAGGCATCATCCACACCATCATCTTCTGCTGGGCCGGATCCATACCAGCGTTGGCACCCATCGTCACCTTCGTCTGGAAGTACGTCGTTGCCACCATGAGCCACGGGAGGATTGCAAGGCCGGACGGCATGATGATAGGAATGCTGATGCCACTCCAGACAACGTCACTGCGGCTGAGGTCGGTGATCCAGAGGAATGCCGGCATACCGCGGAGTTCAATAGCGCGGCCAAGCACAAAGAAGAGGCCCATGAAAATCGGCATCTGGATGAGCATCGGGAGGCAGCCACCCGTGCAGCTAGCGAGCGGGTTGATGTTGTTCTTG
>Ga0310690_10002589_pt1 | contig 29153 bp, 22 predicted proteins | sample AusTroGonzalo_MG_2_FD_207661 | JGI IMG/M metagenome (GOLD analysis project Ga0310690, IMG submission 207661) | Bovine rumen microbial communities from tropical cattle in Woodstock, Queensland, Australia - Gonzalo_04 (v2) (version 2) | ecosystem: Host-associated > Mammals > Digestive system >...
GCTTCTGTCCATTTTGTTTTAAGATCAGACGGCAAAGATACAAAAAAATCGTATTTTTGCACCTTGAAAAACCAAAACCTATGGCTGAAGAATTTGAAGACGAAGAATTGACCGAAGAAACTACTGACAATTCGGGTGAAATCATTATCCCTGAGGAAGATACGGACACAAGCACACAAGACGAGTCGGGCTTGCACAAAGTGATTTTCGCACAGTCGATGTACCGCGAATGGTACTTGGACTACGCCTCCTATGTCATCCTCGACCGCGCCTTCCCTGATGTATATGACGGCCTCAAACCCGTACAACGCCGCATCCTGCACTCTATGGACGAGCTCGAGGACGGCCGGTTCAACAAGGTGGCCAACATCGTGGGTAACACCATGAAGTACCACCCGCACGGCGACCAGTCCATTGGAGCGGCCCTCGTGCAAATGGGGCAGAAACACCTGCTCATCGACACGCAGGGTAACTGGGGTAACATCCTCACCGGTGACGATGCCGCTGCCCCTCGTTACATCGAGGCTCGCCTTACCCCGTTTGCGAAAGAGGTGGTCTTCAACCATAAAACCACAGAGTGGCAGGTCTCTTACGATGGTCGTAACCGCGAGCCCATCGCATTGCCCGTCAAATTCCCGCTGCTACTTGCCCAAGGTGTGAAGGGCATCGGCGTGGGTATGTCCACTCTCATCCTGCCACACAACTTCAACGAACTCATCGATGCTTCCGTGAATATCCTGCGCGGCGAGGATTTCGAGATTTATCCCGACTTCCCCACCGGCGGCGCCATTGACGTAAGCAAATACAACGATGGTGCACAAGGCGGTAAAATCCGCAACCGCGCCAAAATCAGCATCGTTGACAACAAAACATTGGTTATCAACGAGATTCCTTACGGCACCACCACGGAAGACCTCATCTCCGAATCCACCAACTCCATCACCAAAGCCATCGACAGCGGCAAGCTGAAAATCAAGAAGATAGACGACAACACGGCAGCACAGGCCGAAATTTACCTCCACCTACAGCCGGGTGTCTCCCCCGACCAAACCATTGACGCACTCTACGCCTTCACCGACTGCGAAATCACCTACTCCACCAACGCCTGCGTCATTTGGAACGGCAAGCCCGTCTTCACAAACGTCAAGGACATCCTGCGCATCAACACCGAGAACACCCTCAACCTGCTGCGCAAAGAACTGGAAATCGAACTCGACGAACTGCGTCAGCAATGGCACAAGATTTCCTTGGAGAAAATTTTCTTCGAAAAACGCATCTATAAGGAATTGGAGAAGGACGCCGACTCTTGGGACGTGCAAATCGACCGCATCGAGCGGGCCTTCGACCCCTATCGCAAACTTTTCCGTCAGGAAATCACCCGCGACGACATCCTCGCACTTTGCGAGAAACCCGTCCGTAAAATCTCCAAATTCGACATCAAGGCCGCCGAAGAGAAGATCGCCGAAATCGAACTCAACATGGACGAAGTGCAAAACCACCTCGACCATCTAGTCGATTACGCCATCAACTATTTCATGCAGCTGAAAAAGAAATACGGTGCTGACTACAAGCGTCTTACCGAAATCAAGAGTTTCGACAACATCAACGCGGCAACGGTGGCTGTGGCCAACCAGAAGCTCTACGTCAATAAGAAAGAGGGCTTCATCGGCACCAACCTCAAGAAAGACGATGATGTGGAATTCGCCTGCCTCTGCTCCGATTTGGACGACATCATAGTCTTCCACGAAAATGGCGAATGTTCCATCAGCAAGGTGGCCGACAAACATTTTGTTGGCAAGCACATCATCCATGCAGAGGTCTTCCGCCGTGGAGATGACCGCCAAATCTACAACATGATTTACTCCGCTGGCGTGAATGGTCCCGTCTATGCAAAACGTTTCAACGTGGGCGGTGTCACCCGCGACAAGAAATACGACCTCGTGAAGGGCAGCACCACTGCCAAGGTGCTCTATTTCACTTCGAACCCCAACGGTGAGGCCGAAGTGGTACGCGTGAAACTTAAACCGAAGCCCAAACTCAAAAAACGTGAGTTCGACTTCGATTTCGGCACATTAGCCGTGAAGAACCGCGCCGCATTGGGCAATATTGTCACCCGTTATCCCGTTGCCAGCATTACGCTCGCTCAGAAAGGTATTTCCACTCTCAGCGCCATCGACGTCTATTTCGAATCCGCCGTGATGCGCCTCAACACCGAAGGCCGCGGCGAGCTTATCGGATCCTTCCATGAGGACGAAAAGATTATAACCGTATATAAATCTGGCAATTACCGAATCACTGGCTACGAAACCTCTCTTCACTTTGAGGACGATTTAGATATTATCCGCAAATGGAAACCTTCGATGATTATCACAGCCGTCTATATGCTGAAGAAGGAGAAAAAGTATTTCATCAAACGGTTCCAGCCTGATGTGTTGATGAAAAAAGTTGACTTCTATCCCACCGACGGCACTGCCAAGTTGGTCGCCTACTCCATCGACTATCTGCCGCAAATCGAAGTGGTTTACCGAGAGAAGAAGGCCGACAGCGACACCAAAGAGGTACTCGCCTGCACCGATCTGGTTGATCTCTCCACGGCTCGCGCAAAAGGTAAACGCCTCAGCTTCAATGACATTAAGTCCGTGAAATTCACCGACCCGCTGCCATACGAAGAACCCGAAGAGGAACCAGAGCCCGAACTGCCCGAAGACGTGGAACCTGTCCCCTCTGTGGACGAAGAAATCGCCAAGGACATCTTCGACACCATCTCCGCCGACAAGACCGACATTTCTACGGACAACGAAGGCGCGGGAACGCAATTGGGCCTTTTTGACGAAGAGTAACGTCCTCCCTGTAGAGACGTTTCATGAAACGTCTCTACAACACAAAACAATCAAATGAGACCCAACATCATTATTATTGCCATCATCGTCATCTCGATGTTCTGCGCCGCGTGCCGCGATCGCGTGGAGCCCCCTACCCCATACAACCTCAATATCCCCAAAGGGTTCCCGACAGTGCTGAACATTCCCTCAGACAACCCGATGACGGTGGAGGGTGTGGAGTTAGGACGATTGCTCTTCCACGACCCGCACCTCTGCGGCTATACAGGCTCGGAGCCCGATTCGCTGATGTCGTGCTCCACCTGCCACCGACGGGAGTGCAACTACGACCTCGGTACCGACAACCTACGTTTCCCCGACGGAAAGCCCAAGGGCCGCACTACCGGCAAGCCGACCATCCACAACGTGATGCCGCTCATGAACCTCGTCTTCAATCACGAAGGTTATCTTTGGAACGGTCTGATTTCCAGCGACAATCAAAATCCCAAGATGCGCGCCATCGAGGATATCGTGCGCATGGCCATCATCGCCGACGACGAGATGTGCGGAACGGAGGCAAGTGCCGTGGCCGCCATCAAGGCCGACAGCAAATACCCGCCACTATTCAAGAAAGCTTTTGGCACTGATGAGATCACGATGGAGCGCATCCAAAAGGCTATCGCACAATATGTACGCTCATTGATTGCCTGCAACAGCAAATTCGACCGTTATTTGCAAGGCAAGGAGCAGCTCACCCCGCAGGAAATGCACGGTTACGTGCTTTTTACCACCGAGGAGGGTGCCGACTGTTTCCACTGTCATGGCAGTAGCGGCAGTCCACTTTTTACCACAAATCTCTTCTATAACAACGGGTTGGACGCACAACCCACGGACACGCACGACCGCTCGTCCGTCACGGGTGACCCACACGACCGCGGCGCCTACCGTGCACCTTCGCTACGCAACGTCACCCGCTCCGCGCCTTACATGCACGACGGTCGTTTCCAAACTTTAGACGAAGTCCTTGAATTTTACAACTCTGAAGTGCAGAATTCTCCCTATGTCAGTCCCCTGATGCATCATGTGAACGACGGCGGCGTACGCCTCACCCCTTCCGAAATCGCGGATCTGAAGGCGTTCTTAGAGACGTTGGAGGAAGAGAATTAACGCGACTCAACAGGCACCCATAACGTATCCCGTGTAGGAACACACATATTGCTGATACTGAATCCGAAAGGATCGAGACCCTCTTCCTTTAACGTGGCCTGGACCACCTTTTGATGCTTGTCATTGGAAATAACAGACACGGACTTCACGTTCGCAGAATCCGTGTGGGCATTCGTGCCATAAAACAAGACGTATTCCTTGGTCGGTGAGTAGTAGAATATATCTGATTTGTCGGCCTTTGACAAGGATATATCCGCAGTGTCAAAACAGGAAATATGTGAAAAACACATCATCAGTTCGCAAAACTTCTTGCTCTCGGTGGCTTGCATAAAATAGACCGGTACATCTGGAGATTCCTTTATCTTACTTTGCAACTCTTCCTGGTCTTTTGCAAAAACAAGCTTCTCGGGATTATCCACCAAACTCGAAATATACATTTCAAAATTAGGAACCAAATCGCAAATTTGCCGACCATGCTCCGATGTCTGCTGCAACTGTTCCGTGTAAATCAAGGCACCGTCAGGCAAACTGTCGAAAAAGCCTTTATCACCAACCAGCTTGAGCATGGTGATTCTGTTTTCACTCTTCTTCCACACCCTGCTCATATGATCGTTCACATAATAATTGATCACAGAAAAACAGAAAAAGACCACACACCAACACACACACAAGGATTTCCGAACAACAGGTGTTTTGGACAATTTCAGCGTGACAGCCACGAGGAGAACAATGACAAGCATGACACCGAAATAAGAGAAGAAAGAGGTCACATACGCTTTCATATTAATCGCCCAATCAGCGTTGTATTTTTCAGTGATGGCGACCAACACATTTGCCGACAAGGCAAAGACAAGCGCGGCGAATATGCCCACTGCGACTACACGCCAAGGTATTCTATCAAAATCGTGCCGTTTAATCAAAAACCACAAAATGAGACATTGGATCAATGCGTTCAGATAAGCCACCGCTGTGGAATGCGTGAGCATAAACCATATGCTGCCGACATGACCACCTGGCAACAGAGAATTCTCAACCATTAAAGATTGGGCTTTGCCAAAGGAACATATTCGGCCGGGAACATTATAAAAAGACCAATTGTTGAGCACCAAAAAGAAATTCCTCCAATTAAAATTCGTGGTCATCTGCGCCCCTGAATACTGTGGCGTCAATCCCAACACATGGAGAAGATAGAAACGGTATCCAAAATAACAGACCATGTACAAAAACAGTACAGCTACATAAGGAATCAGCTCTAAATAAAACGATTTGTTCTTCCAGAAAATTGAAAATCCCAAACGTTTCCAATTCCTGATGAGAATAAAACAGATGAAGAGGAGTGTGAACGCAAGATAATCCTCATAGAACAAAGACGACGCAAAAAACAGCAGTGCACTGAATACGAGTCTCCATGAATTCCCTTTTTCCGTATAGTTTATAAAGAGCAACACCCCACACAGAAAGAGGATGAAACTAAAAGTGAAATAAAATGGATAACCTATGGGAAGGACATATCCGATGTAATACCCTATACTTGTATTGAAAACAAGGAACAGAAGGGACAATGCGCCCAATTTTCTGGACTTGAATATCCTGTAAACTATATATGAGAACAACAGATAACAAATACACAGAGAAGAATACTGAACAAATTTCGTCCAGGCAAAACTATTGAAGAGATAAGGTATGTAATAGAAATACTTCGTAATCAAATAATAAAAGCGTCCTTGTCCATGGGCATACAATACCGCATCATTCCTCCAATTGTTCAAATCGGTATGCGCTATGTTGAAATACAGGAAGTCATCGACATTAGATACCCCAACAAGAAAGAATGGTAACAGAGTAAGTATTGTGGTAACAAGATATGCTAATGCATAATATACTTTTTCTCGTTTATCGTTAGGCATATTTTGACATTGTTTTTGATTGAAAAAGTCACCTGCAAAAGTACAAAATTTCACGATGCCAATTCTATCGATATTTTTTTTACTTTTGCCTCATCATAACGATGAGTTGGGCTCACCATCTCATCGGCAGTTAACATTATATCATTCATTCTAATACCCAGTATTATGAAAAAAAGTACAAAAATTTGGTTATGCATTACCGGCATCTTGCTCATCGCCACCGGTGTTATGTGTTTCGTGAATCCGCCAGCCACCCTCTTCTCCATGGCGGTACTGCTCGGATGTTTTACGCTTGCTGCGGGTATCTCTCGCTTCGCGTTCACCTTGCGCACGCAGAAATTCCTGCCGAATAGCGGTACACGTATGCTGTCTTCCCTGCTGATGATTTTCATCGGTTTATTTTTCCTCTGTAACCCCATGGCGGTGACACTGTCGCTTCCCATCATTTTTGCCATTTGGATTATGTTCGAAGGCATCATGCAGTTTGTCCAAAGTTTTGACTACAAAAAATTCGGTTTCCAATACTGGTGGGTCCTCATGATCCTCGGTATCGCCGGTGCAGTTCTGGGCATTCTCGGCCTCTACCATTTGGACGCTTCCGGCATCACCCTCACTTGGCTGTTCGGTCTTGGCCTTGTTCTCATCGGTCTCGGCTACATCTTCGCTGTCATCGGTGTCAGCAAACTCGAAAAAGCGGTGGACGACAACATCAATGCCCTTAAAAATCAGTTCAAATAAGAGATAACACCTCTCGAAGAATAAGTATCCTCCACCATGCGATCCCTTATATAGGGGGATACTCCGTGCGTCTGTAGCAGCGAATCCATTCGCCCTACAGACGCACGATTTTTTCTCCAGCGGAACACTTCAAACATTGTTTCTGCATGCAGTAGTGCTCCATCAGCTCTATTTGCGCCTGCGAATCGTAAGCACTGCCGCACGGAAACGGACTGGAGGAAAAAAGCCGTGTGATTTTATTGTCCTCGTAGGGCACCCGCTCCAGCAACGACAAAGCATCCTCCTGCATGTCGTCATCTCCAGTAAACCTCGCGTATGCGAAACGTATTGGCACAACAACATTGATAATCAAAGAATTCACCAACCCCTCTCCCATCCCAGAGGCATGTTTGGGACTACTTTTCCCAAACATGTAGTGCGTCTGCCAATACTCGTCGGGGACAACTGACAACCAACTTTGAAGGTTTGGCATGCCCGCCTTTAGCACCTTGTCCGAAAGGGAACTGCCGGTATCATAAAGCATCTGCGCGAACTGTGCCAGACGCAACGGCGGAAAATTTTGCGGGCGCAACCGCAACCAATTCCACTGATGCCCTCCAATAGGACTCAACCTGTATTTATACCGCAGATAATCGTACTCATAACGCAAACGACCCACATATTCATCTTGATCTTCCTGATCCAACAATCCGGACTGACCAAAGATAAGCGCATAGACCTGCAGCCGCGATGTCAGATGTGAACGCACAATCCTGAACGGCAAACTCCGCGCCAACAGTTCAAAAGCCGTCCCATTCTTCTTGCACCCAAATCCGACAGCCATGACCCTATATATCAATTCATTCCAGTCGGACTGACAACTCATCAGCGTTTGTTGAAACTCATTCTGACGGCGTGACAGCCGCTCAATCAACACCTTTGACATCTGACTCTGAATGATGATCGGATCTATATTCGACGACTGAAACCGACAAAGCAACAGGTCCGGAACCTTCATCAGCGATTCATAACGACCGAACATTTCAAGAGGGATTTTCGTCTTGAGCTCCAATGTCGGAACATATTCATTATCATCCAATCTTATCTCCATATCATGTTCATAAACCACGTGCAGAATCACAGATTTGTACTTATCGTCATATTGATGCTTGTGCCGCATCCAATCGGAACTGCGGCAGTGGATCTCGACACTCCCGACCCAGCGCACATCATCTATTGTGACCACTGCCTGTAAAAAATCGGGGCCCGCATCGTGATTATGATACCCTGGGAACAATACATTCAACCGTTGTCCCCACGAGGTTGTCAGGTTCTTGAAATCATAGTGACGGTGCTGCCACACATAGTGCAAAAATTCTTCCTTCATGGTCCATCCATTTTTTAATTGTCTCCATAACTAATTTTTTCTTTTGCAAATATACAACACAGCGTTGCGTTTGTCAAGATTTTTGCGATTTTTTTTCACACTTGACAATCAATCACATACAAAAATAATTTAACAATTCAACTCTCAATAGTAAATTTTCAAAACAATTTTTCGCAGAAAATCGAACTTGAAAGTGAAAAACGCAATGCTATATAATAAAATTAATTTTATATTTGCAGAATATTTTTATATTATTCACAAATTAGAAATACACAATGAGAACAGAAAAACAAATCCAAGGAAGCATCGGCGAACAAATGGCCGCAAACCTCTTATTACAAAAGGGTTACAAGATTTTAGAGCGCAACTGGCGTTGCGGGCACCTGGAGGTGGACATCATCGCGGAAAACAACGAATATCTCGTCATCGTTGAAGTGAAAACGCGCAAAACAGCGACATTCGGACCTCCTGAAGTCTTTGTGGACCTACAAAAACAACGCCACCTGATCAGGGCGGCGATGTATTACGCAAAATTTAAAAAAGTGACGAAGGAAATCCGATTCGACATCATCTCCGTCATCAACTGTCCAGAGATGCAGGAGGTGTCACACATAGAGAACGCCTTTAAACCCAAATGGTAAAAAAAAGGAAAACCCGTAAGCCGGGTTCTGTTCTATGTTGTCATTTATCTTGGACCTGCGTCACCGCAGACCTCTATCAACCTACCCTCCGGGTTGGACGAGCAGCCCTCAAGCCCCGGTTTATTTGGTCTTTCAACCCATAAGGTTTACCCCCGCCGGCATCACTGACGGCGGCGTGAGCTCTTACCTCACGTTTTCACCCTTACCCGACGAGCGGGCGGTATCCTTTCTGTGGCACTGTCTGTCACGCTCGCGCGTGCCTTCCCGTTAGGAAGTATGGTGCTCTGTGTTGCCCGGACTTTCCTCAGCCTCGCAGCCGCGACAACTCGGTTTTCCTTTTGTTATATTTGCTTCAAAAATTTGTAGAGACGCGATTAATCGCGTCTCTACTATTGCCTAATAGTTCAGCATTACCGGCATAATCAGCATCAACACATCCTCATTCACATCGTGTTGCACGGTGGGGGAAATGAGGGCGGCACGCTGAGGTTTCGAGAATGACATCCGAATATTGTCGGCATCGATGTTCTCTATCATCTCGCGCAAGAAGCGGGAGTTGAAACCAATCTCCATCGGCTCGCCCTGATATTCGCACTGAATGTTCTCAGCACCCTTGTATGAGAAGTCCATATCTTCTGCCGTCAGGTTCAAACCCGTCTCGCCCAAAGACAAGCGCACTTGGAAAGTGGATTGGCTAGAATAGTTACCCAAACGACGAATGGATTTCAAGAATTCGTCACGGCCTATGGTCAACACATTCGGATTATCCTTAGGAATAACGGACTCATAATTAGGATATTTACCTTCCTTCAGAGAGGAATACAGTTCAAAAGTGCCGAAGGAGAAACGAATATGGTGTGTATTCTCTGAATAGTCAATATGGACAGTGTCGGCATGGTTAGCCAAAATATTCTTGAGGTGCGCAATGGGCTTTTTCGGAAGGATGAAAGAGGAAAATTCCTCGGTCTTCACTTCCGTATTGCGATAGCGAACCAACTTGTGTGCATCCGTAGCCACAAACGTGATGTTATCAGATGACAATTCGCAGAATACACCCATCATGTTGGGGCGCAACTCGTCATTGCCAGTAGCAAAAATAGTCTTGCTGATAGCACGTTGCAGAACCGACGCTCTGATTTCGAAACTCTTGGGTTCCTCAATAGGCTTCACAACTGGATATTCGTCGCTCGGGAAGCAAGGTGCACCATATTCACCATTCGCCGAGGAGAACTTGAGGATATTGTTCTCGATGTCAATGGCGAAAACCAACGGCATGTCCGGCATCAGCTTCAACGTCTCAAGCAAAATCTTGGCAGGTACAGCCACAGAACCCTCACCTTCCACGTTGTCCAACTCAATAACGGATGTCATCGTGGATTCAAGATCAGAAGCCGTAAGTTTCAATTGGTTACCTTCAATGGTCACTAAAAAATTGTCCAAGATGGGCATGGTGCTGTTCGTTCCCATCACGCCGCTGATGGCACTTAGATTGCGATACAACAAGTCGCTCGATACGATGAATTTCATATTGTTTTTCTATTTTATTTCAAACTGCAAAGATACAAAAATATAAATATGCACAGACGAGGAATTTTTGTCCTGTAGAGACATTGCGCGCAACGTCTCTACGATTTCGGGGATTGCTCGTTCCGCAACGAGACCATTTCCTCCAATTCCGCATACCACTCCTCTCCATACTTGTCGATGAGCGGTTCTTTCAGGAATTTATACACGGGCAACTTCAGACGGTTACCGTTCTCCACCGCCGTCTTGCAAATAGACCAATGGTCGTAGTTCAGGGCATCGTAATCCCCCACTTTGCTAACTCTTATAGGATAAAGATAACAGGAAATGGGTTTTCTGAACGGGATTTCTCCGTTACGGAAGCACTTTTCGATGGCGCACTTCGCCACACCATCCTCGAAAAAGGCAAATGCGCAAGCATCATTACTCTCCACCAAGGGCGTGTCAAACGAATCTCCGCCATTGAAAACGAAAGTGCCGCCGTTTTCCACCACGGCGACACCTTCTTCGGTCATATATTTTTGGTAATCAGGATAATATTCCTCTAATTCGGCCACTTCGTCGGGAGCCACGGGCGCACCGCTATCCCCCTCTACACAACAAATCCCTTTGCACTGTGCCAAATCACAGCAGAAGCATTTGTCGATAAGCTCTTCCGAAACGAGGACATTTCCTACAATCAGCATCGTATCCAACTGTTAGCCAAGACGTTTGAACTGACAGGTGAAGTGGCGCATCAACTCAGCTTCCCAAGTGATTTCCAAACCGCGCTTGATAGTATCACGACGGTCGTAAACGTTCTTCAGGGCAGCGGCAATCACGTCCATGTGGTTGTTCGTATAGACGCGACGCGGGATGCACAGACGTACAAAGTCATTGCCACCGAAGCGGTTCTCGCGGGTCACAGGGTCGCGGTCAGCCAACACATAACCGATCTCACAAGCACGGATACCGGCTTCGAGATAGAGCTCGCAAGTCAGCGTTTGAGCCGGGAACTCTTCCTTCGGGATGTTGGTCAACACCTTGTCGGCATCCACGAAAATAGCGTGGCCACCAGCAGGACGTTGGTAAGGAATACCGTATTCGTCAAGCTTTGCAGCGAGATAGTGGACCTGTTTGATTCGAGTTTCCACCATTTCAAACTCGATGTTTTCTTTCAAACCGACTGCCAAAGCGTCCATGTCACGACCGTTCATACCACCGTAGGTCAAGAAACCTTCAAACGGGATGCAGAACAATTTTGCGCCTTCGTACCATTCTTTCTTGTTGGTAGCGATGAAACCGCCCATGTTCACAAGAGCGTCTTTCTTGGCACTCATCGTCATAGCGTCAGCATATGAGTACATCTCCTTAGCGATTTCGCGGAGAGTCTTGTTCTCGTATCCTTTCTCACGAGTCTTGATGAAATAGCAGTTCTCGATGAAACGAGCGCTGTCTACCACCACCGGCACGCCGTATTTGTGGCAGAGTTCGCAGGTCTCGCGAATGTTCTGCATGCTAACCGGCTGACCACCAACGGTGTTGTTCGTCACAGTGAGAACCATGAACGGCACATTGCCCTTGTTTTCAACAAGCACCTTTTCCAGTTTCTCCAAGCTGACGTTGCCTTTGAAAGGCACTTCCAGTTGGGTGTCGTAAGCTTCGGGAACCGTCACATCGATAGCAAATGCCTTGCGGCTCTCGATGTGGCCCTTCGTGGTGTCGAAATGGGCATTGCCAGGGATCACCATGCCGGGTTTTACCAGATAGCTGAACAGCACGTTCTCGGCTGCACGACCTTGGTGAGTCGGGATAACATAATCAAAACCTGTGAGTTCTGTAATCGTGTCTTTCATGTGATAGAAGGAACGAGCACCACCGTAGCTCTCATCACCCATCATCATCGCGCTCCATTGACGGTCACTCATAGCACCTGTACCGGAGTCGGTCAGAAGATCGATATAGACATAGTCGCTCTTCAGCATGAAAATGTTGTTGTGGGCTTCAAGGAGCCACTTTTCTCTTTGTTCTCTCGTGGACTTCTTAATGGGTTCAACCATCTTGATTTTCCACGCTTCTGCAAATGGTAATTCCATAATATCTTTTATTTTATTATTATTAATTGTTTTATATTGTGTATCTTTTATCTGCTGGCTATTGGCGACTAAAAGCTAAAAGCCAACAGACAACAGTTAAAACGTTTCCGTCCGTGCCAGCGTGCCGTCCTCGTTGTAGAACCGCCACTCGCCTGTCTTCTCGCCATTTTTATAAACGCCTGTGTATCTCACATTTCCATTGGAATAATAGACCGTATAACGTCCCTCTTCCTTTCCATTCTCATAAACCGCTTTTGTCTGAACAGTACCATCAGGGAAATAGGCGTACCAAAGACCATCGCGTTCTTTGTCTTGACGATTCCCGTCAATATATTTCTGACTGTTTTCGTAGAAATGCGTTTCATGCGCTATCACCGAAGTGGGAGCCCCCGTACTGTCCATTTCATAATACACAAGCACTTTCGGAGACTCGTCCTCATACTTACTTAGCACCACAGGATAATAGAGCGAATCTGCAAACTCGATAGGCGGGAAGATATGCAAGCTGTCTAAAAAAGCCTGCTCATCGTCCGCAACTTTCGTTCTCCCCTTACTATTGGAGATTGCCAGAAAGGCCAACGCCGCCGCGATCAGTCCGAATGCGACCACCAGGAGCACTATATGAAGCGTGCCGAAGGGTTTCTGCTCACAATTCTTCGTATCTTCCATGTCGAGGCCTATTTTTTCTTCTTGAAAGACTTGTTCAGCTCATCCAACACTTCAACGGTGATATCGTGCGCGGGATCCGCATAGAGCAACTGTCCACCGTTTTGATATGTGAAGATATAAGATGCATTGTAGTTGGCATTCACGCGCTTGGCAGCAGCATTCAAAGAATCAGCCATTTGTTCCAATGCAGCAGCGTAACGTGCCTGAAAATCTTCCATGAAATTGCTATAGTCTTGTTGCAGTCGAGCGCTTTCCTCCTGTAGGGACTGTTGCGCATATTGAGCCTGCTGCGGCGTTAATGAGCCCGAGCTGTAATTGCGCTCAAAGTTAGCGGCTTTATTTTCCAACGCTTTTTGACGGTTTTTGAAGACAACCTCCTGTCTCTGCTGCTCCGCTTCCAACGAATCCTTCAGGATTTTCACCATCTCGTACTGCTCGTTGACAGAATCAATGTTGATGAAAACCACCTCGCCAGTACCAACCTCCACGGGTTTCTGCACCACAGGAGCCTTCTTGCTGCCACCCGCAAAATGCAAGATAAACAAAGCTATCACGGCTGCGGCCAACACACCTTCGACAATCCAGTGCGCCATAGCACAATCTTTTTTCGCACACGTAGGCTTTTCTTCCTCTTTTTTCGGCAGATCCATCGGTTTATTATCTACTACAAACCCTTTTTCATCTACCACAGTTGCTTCTTTTTCCACAACCTCATTCTTCATTTCTTCGTTCTTCTCTTCGAATTTTTCTTCCATATTTTTAATTATCAATTTTCATTTATTTCATCCCAAAACTCGCTGTGCTCTCCTTAAGCTACCATACGTCAAATTTTCCACCTTTTATCTTTTGGGATTATGTTTTTTATTATCGGGGGATTACGACCCTCTTTCTTAATTCCCAACGTCAGACAAATATTTGATGCGCATAATGCGGATTTCGTCCAGCGTGTACTCATCCTCGCCCAGCACACGCAACGCCTCCTCTGCGGAATCGGTATCGGCATTGGCGAAATAGTCAATGATATCTTCCTGATGGTAAGCTTCAATCTCCTCGTCAATGTAGTAGGAGATGTCGATTTTCGCACCGGAGGCCACAATATGCTCGATTTCGGTGAGGAGTTCATCCATATCCAGACCTTTGGCGATAGCGATGTCCTCGAAACTAATCTTGTGGTCAATGCCCTGAATGATAAACAGTTTGTTGGCGGATTTCTTGGCCACAGTCTTCAACACGAAATCTTGCGGACGGTCGATTTCATTCTCCTCGACATATTGTTTGATGAGTTCGATGAAACGACGGCCGTATTTCTGAGCCTTGCCCGGTCCGACCCCCACCACGCGTGTCATCTCCTCCATCGTGATCGGGTACTGAATGCACATATCCTCCAACGATGGATCCTGGAATATGATGAACGGTGGCAGATTTTCCTCTTTGGAAATTGTCTTGCGCAGGTCCTTCAACAGACTGAACAGCACCGTGTCGAAAGCTTCCTCCACATTGCCGGCCACTGCATCCACAGCATCATCGTCATCTTCATCTTCTTCTGTGATCGGCTTGATGGCCATGATCGGATACGGATTGGTCATGTATTTCTTACCCTTGTCGGTAATCTTCAAAAGGCCATAATTCTCTATGTCTTTGGCAATTAGGTTGTCAAAGATGGAAACACGCACCACATTGGACCAGAATTTGGCATCATAATCCATACCCTCGCCAAACTGTTTCAGTTTCTCGTGATGGAATTTCAATATGGACGTAGTCTTGTTACCACAAATGATATCCACAATTTGGTCTTCCTTGAACTGCTGCTTCACAGCCAAAATCACCTCCAACAGCAACTGAATCTGCTCGGAAGCGTCCATCTTGGGTTTCGGATGGTTACAATTGTCGCAATTATGACAGTTTTCTTCGGTATAATTCTCACCAAAATAGTGCAGCAGGTGTTTTCTGCGGCAGTTGGTGGATTCAGCATAAGAAGCGGTCTCAGCGAGCAACTGTTTCACGATTTCCTGCTCGGAAACAGACTTTTTCGCTGAGAATTTCTCCAACTTATTGAGATCTTTCTGGTCATAGAAGGCGATACAAAGGCCCTCGCCGTCGTCACGGCCGGCGCGGCCTGTCTCTTGATAATATCCCTCCAGGCTCTTCGGCATGTCATAGTGAATCACAAAACGGACATCGGGTTTGTCAATACCCATGCCGAATGCTATGGTCGCCACAATAACATCCGCTTTTTCCATCAGAAAGTCATCCTGGTTCTGCACACGCGTTTTAGAGTCCAAACCGGCATGGTATGGCAGAGCACGGATGCCGTTCTCTTGGAGCAACACAGCCAATTCCTCTACTTTTTTACGACTCAGACAATAGATGATACCTGATTTTCCAGGATGGTTTTTGATAAACTTAACCACCTCTTTATCAACATCTTTCGTCTTTTCGCGAATTTCATAATAGAGATTCGGACGATTGAATGAGGAGATGAAAACCTCCGCTTTGTCCATACCGAGATTCTTTTGGATATCGCTTTGCACCTTAGGGGTAGCGGTAGCCGTCAAGGCAATCACTGGCACGTTTTTGCCGATTTGTTGGATGATCTTGCGGATATTACGGTATTCGGGACGGAAGTCATGGCCCCATTCAGAAATACAGTGAGCTTCGTCAATGGCATAAAAGGAGATGTTAATGTCCTGGAAAAAATTGACGTTTTCCTCTTTGGTGAGGGACTCCGGAGCGACATAGAGCAATTTAGTCTTCCCAGAAAGCAAATCTTTCTTCACCTCGCCAATTTCCGCCTTGTTCAAGGAAGAATTTAGGAAATGGGCGATTCCACGGTCGGTGCCAAATGTCCGGATGGCATCCACCTGGTTCTTCATCAGCGCAATAAGGGGCGAAATGACGATAGCAGTACCGTCGCTCATCAATGCCGGCAATTGATAGCACATAGACTTGCCGCCACCAGTGGGCATAATCACAAAACAGTCCTTCCCCTTCAATAATGTCTTAATGATTTTCAGTTGGTCACCCTTGAAAGTGTCAAATCCGAAAACCGTTTTCAACGTCTGATAGATGGCTTTATCCGTAATTCTCTTCATGAATGAATAACTAATGATTCAACAATAAGTAGCTTTTAACCTGCTTTTAAATTAAGTACAAAGATATAAAATATTTGATATAGTACCACTCAAAAAAAAATTTCTTCTGATTTTTTTTTCAACAATAAAAACCTCCATTTCAACAACAAAAAACGGGTGCTTTTGCACCCGTTTTTCCTTAATTATGAAAAAGTTGTTGATAACTAGAACTCCCAAAGGTCGTGTTCGAAGGTACGCATCTTGTCAGTAATGCGTTCCGACTCGATTCTCTGGTCACGTGAATTGGCGATATAATCAGAAATATCGCGATCATACACGTTGGACTCTTTGTAAATCAAGCTGGAGAAATCACGTTTCCACGTCAACAGATCGTCGAAAGAGATGCGGGCAGCGTTGTTCTTCACATTGAAAACTTCCTGCTTTGCCAAGAAAGGACGAAGCTCGTTGTAGTAGATATATCCCACACGCTTCTTCATCATATTGGCTTTCACATCCTCGGGATCCTGCTCCTGCTCGTCATCGAAGATATTGGTATTGTTATTCGGACGCTCGTACTCGATAATAGGTTCTATCTCGAGGATTTGAACTCTAAAAGTGGAATACTGTTTGTCGAAATACCAAACTTCTTTCACGTTGTAGGAGATAATCTCCTTGGGCTCGAATTGGATGATAAGTTCTCTGGTACCGATTTCCTCACCAGTTTCGATATCGATGTCTGTAATGGTTGACACATTGGAAATCAAACCTTGCAGCTCCTCACGGGAATAGGGGAACGTGCACATCTCGTCAGAATAAACGGGAAGTACGCCTTCCGTTCTTTCCGGATTGCCCATGTCAATAGCATCGAAAATCGTCTGACCAAGGCTTCTCCATGTACCGCGCACTTCCGTAGGGAAGTAAAGCGGATGGTTGACCTTTTCGCGCAAGTCAATCGTGCGCCAAATTGTCCAATAGTACATCACATCGGCTTGACGCACCGGAGGATATGCTATCGGTTCCGTAAAATCACCTGTGTTGACCTGCTCCCACGGCATTTCCACCGGGATGCGAACGGGTTGTTCCAGGGTGCTGCCTTCCGTCTCGTCCTCTTGCGCAAATGCAAAAGTGGCGGCTAACAGCATCATTGCAAATATTGTGAACTTTTTCATAATTGTATGTTTTTTTTATAAGATTATCTTACACGAACAGAAAATTCGTCCAAAGTACGAGATCCAGCCTCTGAAGAGACTTTGATATCGCTGAAATAGATGACCGTGTTGGCAGAAGCCTTCTGGATGGCTGACTTAGCCTTGTCGCTCAACGCACCACCCTGACAAACGATGGCGGGTTCTTCCATACCCTTGCTCACAAGGATCACGCGGAAAGAGTTGACAGACCATTTCAAGTCATACACAAAGTCGTCACCCATTGTAGCACGAACCACCGGGTTTGCCAGCAATTCTGCTTTCGCACGCTTACCACCACGGATGTTAGCACCTAAGACGGCACGAGGATCCGGGACACGTTTCACACGGAAAGTGGTGTTGCCCAACGTTTTGGTGGTCTCACCAACCTTAGCAGCCACAGTAGCTTGAACGGTCTTACCGATCAAGGAAGCAGGCACGCTGACATTGAACTTGCCGCCACCTTGAGGAGAAGCGCTACAACCAGGGAATGAGACGCTCAGTTTGTCGGGAGCGACAGGACCGGACACGGACACAGGGTTAGCAATACCGGCATACAGCACATTCATCTTGTCGGCTGCAATGGTTGCGGAAGGTGTCAATACCGTGTATTTATCCTTGAAACCATAGTATTTAGCTTCACCACCAGGGCCAACCACTTTAATCAAACCAGCATATTTCTGTTCACCTGTACCACCAGTACCGATTTTCAGTTTCACAAGACCGTTCTCGCCTTCCAACTTGGTAGCACTGCCGATACCGTCCACAGTTAAAGTATCTGCTCCCATCTTGTACCAGACTTCAGGAGTGGACTTGCTGTCGTAAGCAGCCACGATAATGTCGGCTTCGTAGGAGTCGCCAGAGAACACCATCTGGGATTTCGGGATAGAACGACCACTGACATTGTCGAATTTGAAGTCATCAGCACTGATAGATGCTTTCAAATAGTTCAGCATCATGGACTCAGCGTTTTTCACCTCGCCGATCATCTTGTTCAACAAGGTAGCAGAAGCGGCAGCGATGATATGGTCGAAGTTATGCTCTTCCCAAGAGACGGTATTCATGTCTTTGGTGTAGGTAGCATCCACGTTCAGACCCATACCTTCTTCGAGGCGTTTTTGGTCTTCTTTCTTCGCCAGTTTAAGGATGTTAGCTTTATACTTTTTGATTTCGGCCTTCAGTTTCGCCGCATTACCTTGGCGAATCATGAAGTCGGTAGGAATATCGAAATTATCCTTTTTGACAATAGTTGCTACGGTTTTGAGTTCCTTCGGTCCTTTCTTTCCATCGGTGAGGGAGTCGCCATCAACTTGGAAAATAAGGTCGTTACGCATTTTTTCAATAAACTTCACCATAGCGTCAGACTCTTTCTTCAGGATCTGAGCCTTATTGTATGCATCGTCAACTTTCGCACCCAAAATAGTCTTTTGACCCAGGAACCACTGATAATCGTTGGCATTCTGGTTAGCTGCGATGTTGGTGGAGGTCACCAAAGTGTCGTCCACGACCACGAAGGCGTTCAAAATCTCGGCAGAGACGTTCAAGGCCAACATGGCGGTGTACACCAGGTACATCATCTGAATCATTTTCTGTCTCGGGGTTTCCGGACAATTTGTTGCACCCATATCTCAAATAATTTTAGTTAGTAATGGTTTTGAACTGAACGACAATTATTTCATTGCAGCGAGCATGTTACCGTAAACATTGCTCAGCTTGGAGATATTGTGGGTTAACTTATCCATCTCTTCTTTGAAGCTATTGGTTTGCGCCATAGACTTAGCAGTCTGGTCATAAGCGATAGCCAATTGAGCGACAGCCGAGGTGGCTTTCTTCACGCTTTCGATATAAGCTGCGGTTGCACCGCCATCAGTATCAAGATTAGCAGCAACCTTGTCATATTTCAGAGTCAAATTACGCACAGATTCAGAAGCTTTCTGAAGGCTTGCGGTGTAGTTGTCGGTAGAAACCACAGCGTCAGAGACACCGGCGAGCTTTTGAGCATTGTCGCTCAAGTTACGCATACCAGCAGCAAGACTTTCCATCAGTTCAGGTCCGATCTTTGCCTCTTCAAGCATCTTGTCCAATGCTTGAGTGGTGGACAATGCATCGTTCTTAATCATCTGTTTTTTCTCACGACGAGATTTTTTCTCGTTCTCTTCGAGTTCGATGTCCGTACCTGTAGCCAGTTCGGGATACACCAAAGCCCAGTTGTACTCCACGTGCAAGGGTTCGAACGCAGAGAAGAAGAAGATGATGGACTCCACGGTCATACCCGCGATCAGCATGGCATTAGCACCAGGTAAGTGCAAGATTTTGAACAAAGCACCCATGATGACGACGGCGGCACCCCAACCGTACAACTTTGCCATGAAGTTCTTGTAACCTTTCGATCTGACTAATTGATCAATTTTACTCATTTTGTTTGAATTTTTTAAGTTAATGATTTATGTTTTTGATAAAATTTCCAATTTGATTTTAGTAAACGTGGGAAGCGCTCTTACTGTTGTTGTCGCCTCTCTGACGTCCCATATAGGACTGCACGTTACGGAAACCGACGTAAGACTTACAAGTATCCTGATATTCGTAAGTTCTCGCATAGACGGTGGTGAAATAGCTGACATCCTTCCATGAACCGCCGCGAATCACTTTTCTCTTCTTCACCGGAGAATCGTCCTTCGTTGCATAATAGACATATGTCGGGTTCATGTCATGGGTGAAGTTGGTGGCGGATTCGTCGAATGCATCCTCACACCATTCAGCCACGTTGCCGCTCATGTCGAACAAGCCCCAGTCATTGGGATGATAGTGGGCGACGATGCCGGGATAGAAGTTGTCGTCAGCGATATAGTTACCGCGTTGCGGTTTGAAGTTGCTCAAGAAACAGCCGTTACGATTGGTGGTATACGGACCGCCCCACGGGTAGGAGGCGAGAGCGTTGCCGCCGCGAGCTGCCCATTCCCACTCAGCCTCGGTAGGCAAGCGGAATTCTTGCTCGAAAGCATATTCCTTGCCGGCAAGCCATGACATGCGCAATTGGGTTCTCCAACTGGAGAAAGCCTTTGCCTGACGCCAGCTGACACCCACAACCGGATAGTTGTCGAACTGCGGATTGTTGAAATAGTTCAAAATCATCGGCTCGTTGTAGGAATATACGAAATCGTGAGCCCAGCACAATGTGTCAGGATAGATGTTCACGACCTCATGTTTGATGAAACGCTGTGAACCATTGCCCATGCTGCTGGGACGGTTGGCATAGATACCGCCGAAATCGTTGCCTTCCTTGTCGAACTCCTTGTAAGATGCACCGAAGTTGTCAGGGTTCTTGGGATCACGATAGTTACGGTAATCGAACCACCAATATTCATAGTTGAACATCGAAACGTTCATTCTGTTGGCACTATAATGATAAAAACGGGTGTTCATCTTGCTGAAAAGGGGTGACAGAGCAGCCTGAACCTCCTCATTGTCAGAATCCCATGGAATCTTCTCTTTCCAGTTAATCAACTTGGGCTCGATAACCTCGCCTTCATTCTCACCCTTGGTGTACTTCAAATAGTGGCCGTACTTCTCAGCCTCCGCAATTTCGGCGTCACCGAGGAGGACATGTGCAAGAGAGTCGCGCACCCAATAGACAAACTGACGGTATTCGTTATTCGTGATTTCCGTCTCGTCCATCCAGAATGCAGCCACCGTCACATTTTTAGACTGCTGGGTGAGTGCAAATGGTACGTCTTGATCACCACCGCCCATCACATAGTGACCAGTGGGGATATAAACCATACCGAAGGGCTCCAAATCGGAGAACTCTGGACGATCCTTCACGCCGACGAGTTGACCGTCGCCACCGTTCTGACACGACACCATGAACACAAATGCCGCTGCTAATAGAATGATTACCCGTTTCATATTATTCAATTTTATTATTTTCAATTACCGTTATTAACGTCAGATTGTTTATTTTTAGTATCTGTTTTTGTAAATATAACGAGAATTACCGTAACCGGAGAAGACTTCTGGCTTGTAAATATCGAAGCAATAGCGAACTACAACCTCTACGTCACCGAAGCTACGGTTTTTCTTATATGCCAAATCATTGGCCGTGATGCCATAAGAGATACCCAAATCCAGACCCTTGAGGTAGATATTGGAGGAGTTATAGAACGGCCGTGCACCGAAAGCAAGGGAAACAGCATCTTGGAAACGATAGCCGACACCACCCCAATATACTCCGTTATAGCGTGCCAACAGGAGTACTTCCCACTGGAACGTGCTGAAATCTGTCTTGACCAATGCCTGCGGCAACAACTCCCAATTGGGATTGAAAGGCATTATCCATGTATAACCGCCATGCAAATACAGCTGTGAGGAACGTCTGGAACCATATTCGCCAGACACGCGAAGAGCCTGTTTCTTGTCAAATAGAGCGGCAATCTGCGTCCAGCCTAACCCCACATACCATTGGTCTGTCTTATACAACACACCAAAATTGAAATCCAAGTCCAAAGTGGACTCATCCAAATTCTGCAATGTCGGATCCCCTTCTTGGGTAGGTCTCAAGAGTGAGGATTCAAGTTTCTGGTTGAACAACGAAGCTTGAAGACCGATGCCTAAATGTCCACCGCCCACTCTCAATTTATATGCATATCCTAATTTAATTCCTGTGTTGCTATAGAAACCAAGTCTGTCATGTACAAGTGTAAGACCCAATGAGCCGTGCAGTTTCTTCAAATAAGATTCCACACTGAAGAGGAAGTCCTGAGGAGCGGTACGCCGCAGCGAGTCATTGGTGATGGCTGTTGAGGGGAGATCACCCCACCCCATATACTTGTTGTTGTAATCTGCCGTAAAGCACAAAGTATTATTCTGCTCCCCTATTCCGCCGGCGTTGTAATAGGACGTCACCCACGGGAAAAAGGTAAATTGTGCGTCATCTTGAGCAAAACCTGTCACTACAACAGACATTGCCAAAATCACAAACAGACCAACTTTTTGTATATACTTTCTCATACTCTATACGACTTGAGTTCTACATTAATTCACTAAAAATCAATGTATTACGCAATCCTTTTGACACCTGAAAAATGTCATTTCCTTACCTATACGACTTACCCATTCAAAAAGTTACATAATACATTTTATACCTAATTTTTTGAAGTGCCAAAAATAGCATATTTTTTTGAATGAAATCCCCTAAATTTACATTTTTATTAAAATATTACTCACCGTTTCAACAAAAATCTGAAACTCAGTATGTTACAACAATTTTTCAATGTATTATACTGAAAATTAATATTTTATAAAAAACAATGTACTTTTTTAATGTCAAAACTGGTCGCTAAAACAAAGCGTTTACTGTCACATTTCCAGTGTGTATGACAGCGTGCCCTTGCATAGCCCGCCCCTGATACTGGACAGACAGCTGCAAAAATTTCGTGATAGAGAACTGGCAAGACGCCATCCACAACAGATTCCTGCCCAAAGAAAGGCCATCAGTAAGGAAATACGAAACAGAGGAATTCTGTCCAACATCACCAGTCAAATGCACATACTCCGCTGATACAGAAAGCGTTCCTTTCTCCAACATGCGATATTCGGCAGAAAGTTCAGAACGGTAACGATGAACCTGTTCCTCTCCTTGACGGTTCCGCTTATAAGCGAACTGTCCCGTCAAACCAACTGTCAAACGGTTCTGCCATTGAAATCTGACAAGCAAATCCGATGAGTAGGACTCCACCAAATAACATCTGGAGGAAAAATACGTCGAATGATTCCGAGTGTTCCTGTGTTGGAACGACGATTGCAGGTACAATAGTTCTATCGGGGTGCTTTTCAGTACCACCTCTTGATACTCAATCTTATTCGTCTCCAAACCGTAATAGAGCAATTGGGTGTTGGAAGCATCCTGGACAATGAAATCGAAAGCAAACTTTGAATTACTGTTGTTGAATGAGAAGGTATTCGTGATATTGGTACGGTTCGCTACAAGATTCGTGTCGGTATCCGAGAAGGAGAATGGAAGGAATAATCGGGTTTTGTGCTTTAGGGAAGTGTTGATAGACAGGATGTTGGAAAATCGTGAAAGGAAGTGGCGAAAACCTTTTTTGTTTGCCCACACGGCCGCTGGACGCAATTGCACACTCTGCGTCCATTGGTTCTGGTAAACATTGACGTAATCCGTTCCTGCAATCCAAACTTTCACATATTCAGCCTCGTCCACAAAATTCGCCACTTCAAACTCATCCAATTCCTGAATCCCGTTCCCGTTATAATCGTTCCATACATGTGTACCCTGCCCTGCCGCGACTTTGATGTACGTGAAAGACTTTTTCAATTCCATGCCACTGCCCGCATCATAATACGTATTGATAATCAAAGCATTGCGCAGAAATCGGCCCGTATATTGTAGATTTCCAACAAAATAGTGCTCAGCATGTCCTTTTTGCAAAGAATCGAAAAGCGATTGGTGTCGATAGGTGGCATTCAACAGAAAACTCTGATTCTTGATCTGCGCGAATTGATATTGGGCTTTGATTTCATGAACCAACAAATGAGGTTTCAACTTCATGGAATCTGGCGCCCACTCCGCCCGATTCTTATAGGCAACCATCCATAGATGCTTTGCCTTTTCCTGACTTGACACGGTTGCTTTCATTTCATTGAAAGCATAGCTATTCAAACGCAATCGGTTGTCATACGTATTATTAAATCGGTTGTATTCCAACAAATTGTCCAACGAGACGGTTAGCCACTGCATCTGATTTGAGAGGTGCATCTTCGAAACCCAATAGCGGCTTCTCTGGATGGAATCGCGTGTAATCAGGAAACTGTTTTGCGTTTTCAATTGCCAAGTCTTCCAATGGTCATCGGTTTGCAACTCATTGCGCAATGCATTCACCTCTGAGACACGGTCAAACCAGTTGAGGTCATAGAGATATTGATGTTGTTTCTGTCTCGACAAAGCAACTCCCGCCTGTACCCACCATTCGGAACGATTCTGAGAATAATCCGAGGCTAGATTGTACTGTCGGGCAAATTCCACTTCGCGAAAGGACTCGAAAGGGGTGAAATACTTGTGAATGTACTGCATTTGTGCATGAGAGACGAACGTCCACGGCTGGGAATCGTGTCGGGAGGCAAACCGTTCCTCATCTCGTATCTTGAAAAGATATGCAAATCCCACATCATCTTGACTGTCTTTCTTAGAAAAGGTATTCATATCATATCGGGAGACCGCCAATTCACTGGATATAAACGTATTGTCACGACATTGAAGGTCGACGCCGAGGGTCGCCATTTGTTGGGAAGTGGGTGCCGCAAGCATTAAAACCGGCTCGTAATCGCCTTGGGGGATTCCCTCTTCTGGGGCTACCCATGCGAAAACACGTCCATTTGCCGTGCTGCTAACCAAACGGTAATTTCCTTTATTTGTCCCCATGAAGGTAAAAGAGGGGCTATATAATGGGGCATTAGTATTAGTCGAATAAGTATAAATAGTATATATATTATTTTTGTATATAGTATCTATCTTTTCATAAAGAATTCTATCGGCCGAATAGGCAACGGAATCTGCTATGGGATAATACGCCGTGGAAGCAGCATCACCCAAAGCCGACAAGAACCGTTTGTGGTCCATTGTAAGTTCCGGTTGAATGGACTGGTTCTTCAAATCTTGTTCATGGAAGAGATCGAACCTCAGCTTGAGCGGAAGTTTTCCTTCCACTTCTATTTCATTATGGGTAAACAAGTTATATCGAGAATAATGTCGATTAGAATACTCAAATTCCACGATAACACGTTTCTCGGCAGTCATTAACATCTTTGGAGTGAAAGTAATTTCTGCCGTATTGTAATCCACCGTATAATCGTTTTCCGCACCACGCGTCAGCAACTGACCGTCAACATAGACACGTTCTGAGCCAGCCACCATGAGGATAGATACCTCCCCGTCTGCCCCGAATAGTTTATATGGTCCTTGCACACCATTCTGAACAGCTACAGTTTGTCTGGCGAACTTTCCTTTCGCCAAACCGCCGCCCGCTTGGTTAAGCATTTTCGTCTTCTCGGAAGGTTTGGATTGCACTGTCGCATTCAACCCCAACATGTTTCTGGAAACTTTCAAAAAATCATCACCCGTACATTTCCAAACCACATCGCCAGCATCCAGCACTGCCATCTCCTTGATTTTCACTTTAATGAAGATGCTACTGATATCTTGTAAATATTGGGTGTTGCCTTCGGGTTGGATGGGGATATTCTTGTCTGTCACCGAGGCCAGCACCTCCACATCTTCGGACAATCTTCCCGATATCTGCAAGTTAAGAGAGGAATTGAGTACCAGATCCTGGTTACTTCCGATGGAAACGCCGCGAGAAATCGAGCCGTTAGTGTACAGCGATTGGTCATTCAGGAGATCCGTCAACGGAGTGGAGGGCAGGTCGGCGGTCTGGTGCACTGCCCGACCCGGCGCAATCTCACGCAAAGACTTGTGCGCGAAAGGCTTCGACAAATCGAAAGAATAAGTTTTATATTGCACAACAAGGCGTTTCCCCAACAGTGCCGAATCACGTAAATAGAGAGTGGACACCAGTGGGTCAAGGGTGTACTGTGACGTACTAAGGCCCTGTATATAAAATGATTGCGGAATAATAGAGCAAGTATCCAAGCGAATCGTCATGGAATCTGCTTGAACGTGACGGATACGCCAATCTCCCAATTCTTGCGCAGGCAGCCGCAGACAGCCGCACACACAGAAAAAACAGAGTAAAAAGCGCATCAATTCTCTCATCAAAATAACCAATAAATATTTGTGGCAAAGATAACTCTCTTTTCTCAAATTTCGTATCTTTGCCGAAATTTTTTGGCATGGTAAACATTGAGAATTACACGATGAAAGACACCCGTTCTGGGTTTGGCGCAGGCTTATTGGTAGCGGCGCAAAATAATGAAAATATCTTCGCTTTGACGGCTGATGTCACGGGAAGCGTGAAAATGGGCGACTTCAAATCGGCCTATCCTGAGCGTTTTATCCAATGCGGCATCGCCGAGGCGAACATGATCGGCATATCCGCCGGACTGGCATTGAGCGGTAAAATCCCATTCGCCAGCGCATTTGCCGGATTCATCTCTGGTCGCGTCTATGATCAGATCCGCATGACGGTGGCTTATTCCAATCTCAACGTCAAGATCGGTGCATCCCACTCCGGTATCACGGTCGGCGAAGACGGTGCCACGCACCAGATGATGGAAGACATTGGACTGATGAAAATGCTTCCCAACATGGTGGTCATCAATCCATGCGACTATAATCAAACGAAAATGGCAACCATCGCAGCGGCAGAATACAACGGTCCCGTCTATCTGCGCTTTGGCCGTCCTTCCGTTCCAAACTTCACGGAGGAAAAACCGTTCATCATCGGAAAAGCCGAGGTCATGCAAGAAGGCAACGACGTGACCATCTTCGCTACTGGTCATTTGGTATTCCCTGCATTGCAGGCAGCCCAAATCCTGCGTGAAAAAGGTGTTTCCGCCGAAGTCATCAACATCGCGACTATCAAGCCGTTGGATACGGAAGCCGTCATCAACAGCATTAAGAAAACCGGTTGCGCAGTCACCGCGGAAGAACATTTCCTCAACGGAGGTATGGGAGACTCCATCTGTCAGTGTCTGGGTCGCAACCTGCCCGCGCCCGTGGAAATGATTGGCGTGGACGACCACTTTGGCGAAAGCGGCACCCCCGATGAACTGATGGCCCATTTCGGTCTCGACAAGGAGCACATCGTGGAGGCTTGCCAAAAAGCCATTAGTCGCAAATAACTGATATTCAGCTTATGCCCGAAATCACAGACGAATTCATCCTGTCGCTCTTCAGCAATGACAAAACGAAAGAAAAGGCTTTCGAGTTATTGTTGAAGAAGTATCAGAAGCACATTTATTACAATGCGCGACGCATCGTTACCATCCATGAAGATGCCGATGATGTCACGCAGAATGTGTGCATCAAGATCTGGCGGAATCTTGACAAATTCAGAAACGATTCCAGCTTAAAAACCTGGATTTCAAGAATATGTGTCAACGAAGCGCTTACGTATATTGAGAAAAAGAAGCGGTTGTTGAATTTGAACGACGACAACTACACCGACTTCTTGCTCGTCAGTCAGGCAGACACCAGCACGATGACCCCGAATCAGATCGAGCAATATCTGCAAGAGGAAATCCTCAAATTGCCGCCGAAGCAACGTGCCGTTTTCACGATGCGCTACTACGACGAGACTCCTTACGCCGAGATGTCAAAGATTTTCGACACATCCGAAAGCGCTCTGAAAGCGTCCTATCATTTCGCCGCCGAAAAAATCAAAAAAAATATTTCGGAGCGTTTAACCTTTTAAAAGTTCCGCAGTCAAGAATTCGTAATTCACATTTGTTATGATAGATTTGGAAAACATAGAGAAAACGGAGCATTACCAGATTCCGGAGAATTATTTTGACGAGTTGCCGGGAAGAGTAATGCAAAACATCCGTCAAGAGCAGCGAAAACGGAAGACATTCATCTCTTCTGCCATTGCAGCTGTTGCTGTTATCGCTGTCGCCGTGGGGATTTTCTTCACCTACAACGCGCCGGCAAAGTCTACGGAAATCACACAAGCGCAGCAAGTGGCTACCGCGAATACGGAAGAAGAGTTACTGGAAGCCGTTGCAACGGAATACTACAGCGAAGAACTCGCCATGTTGGATTACTATCAATATATGGAATACTAACCTAAAATATTCATATCATGAAAAAATTATGGATAACCCTGTTTTTTATGGCGGTGAGCGCAACCACAGTTCTCTTCGCCCAGGAAAAGACCTCTTTCAACCTCATGCAGGCGCGGTTCTCGTACATGAAAGAGCATCTGACCCTAAGTGAGAAAGAGGGTGATGCTTTCTGGAAAGCATACGCACAGTACCTGAAAGACGAGACAGCCATCATAGACGCCTACCGCAAGAATCTGGAAAAGCAAGGTATCAAATTAGGCGCTCCGGGCTCAAACAAAGAGGCCATCGAAAAGTTGAACGACAAACAACTCACCTACTTGCATGACCAGAAGTTTGAAATGCGCAAAAAAATCCTGGAGTTGGAAAACACTTACTACAAAAAGTACAAAGCCATTCTGACGCCTCGCCATATCCAACAGCTCTACGACTTGGAGTACAAATACAAAAAATCACTGACTTCTAAGAAGAAAGAGATGCAAAAGGAAACACCCAGCCTCAACAATCCAAGTAAGAGAAAACGTTAAAAAGAAAAGTGCCAAACGGCACTTTTTTTTTGTATCTTTGCCCCACTTTTAAATCAAAAGACATGCAGAATTATCAATTCCTGAAAATAGACACCCTTGATGCGGTTTGCACCCTGACCATTTCCGCACCGAAATCTCTCAACGCATTAAATTCCAACATCTTAAAGGAGATGGATGACTTCCTTTCCAACTTGGACAAGGACATCCGTGTGCTGATTATCACCGGAGACGGCGAGAAATCCTTTGTGGCGGGCGCGGACATCTCGGAAATGCAACCCTTGTCTGCAGAGGAAGGCGAGCGTTTCGGCGCTTTTGGCGCAAAAGTGTTCCGCAGAATCGAGACGCTACCCATTCCCGTCATCGCGGCAGTGAACGGTTTCGCACTCGGCGGCGGCTGTGAACTGGCTTTGTCCTGTGACATCCGTCTCGCTTCCAACCGCGCCAAATTCGGACAACCAGAAGTCGGTCTGGGCATCATCCCTGGTTTCTCCGGCACCTACCGTTTAGCCAAAATCGCGGGCATGGGCGTCGCCAAAGAGCTGATTTTCAGCGGCAGAGCTATTAAAGCAGACGAAGCATTGCGCATTGGATTAGTAAATGCCGTCTATGAACCTGAAGAGCTGATGGACGCAGCGATTACCTTGGCACAACGCATCGCCAAAAATGCACCCATCGCTGTAAGTTACGCTAAAACATGTATCAACGAAGAGTAC
>Ga0310690_10002590_pt1 | contig 29151 bp, 12 predicted proteins | sample AusTroGonzalo_MG_2_FD_207661 | JGI IMG/M metagenome (GOLD analysis project Ga0310690, IMG submission 207661) | Bovine rumen microbial communities from tropical cattle in Woodstock, Queensland, Australia - Gonzalo_04 (v2) (version 2) | ecosystem: Host-associated > Mammals > Digestive system >...
CCCTTGGGTACCAGGCCGTCGGCTCCGTAAAAATCCCGTCCGCTGTCGTTGCGGAATTCCAGGGCAAAGTAAATGTCCCGTTCTTTGGGCGTGGGCAAAGACAGCGTACGGAAAACCGGAGAGGTTTCGGTTTTGAGATAAACCTCCGAAATGTGGCTGTCATACAGGAAATACTCCCGGAACACCGTACTCATATCCGTCTCCATCACGGGAGTAAAATCGAAGCGCTGCCGGAACTGCCCGCCCAGAACCAGGCCGGTGAGGGGGAATTCCGTACCGGACGAAATGGTAAGCCGGGTTTCGGGATCTCCGTCATTGTCCTGCAAGTAAGGAGTGCTGCTCCTAAGCGTTACCTTCAGCATTCCGCAGGCAAACTGCAAGGGAGATTCCAAGGCCACCGACCGGCTTTCGTAAGTGACTATATACCCGGCCGTATACATCCTGAGTATCTGCTCCCAGGTTTTCTGAGGGAACTGCTCATAGATGTAGCTGTTGGTAGAGGTCCGTAGAATGGTATTGGTGAAATAGTACAGCGGAGGCATATAGCAGAAGTCCATGGCCGCCAGCAGGGCGCCGGTATCGTCCGGGACCGGCACAATCCGGGCGCCGTTCCAGCGGAACAGGGCTGCGCCGGCCGGAAGGCCCGCCGATACGGGGAACTGCTTATAGGAAGCGGTTTCCAACTGGTCCAGTTTGGCCAGAAGGGCATCCCTGAGGCCGTTGTACAGTTCTCCCCAGGTAATAGCCGATCCGCCCTCCTCGTGAAGGGCCGGATAGTCCCCCGGCGTGTGAAGCAAAGGAGACGTGTCTGTACTGGCGTAAGATTCCAACCGGCTCCGCAACGCATTCAGGCGGTTTTCCAGCAAGCGGCCATCCCCCGGGAATAGGGCACCACCTGCCACAAAATCTTCGAAGGCCCCCTTTAGCGTGGTGTCGGACAGATTCCCGCTCCAGGGCAAACTGAAGGTGGGAACATGCTCGTAATGCTCGTTGTAATAATAGTAATAGCCGATGTCATAGGTAACGGAAGACAGCTGGGTAAGGAGATCGGCCACCTGCCAGGCGGCTGCGGAGGCATCGGCATCATAGAGGGGATCCGGCGAAAAGAAAATGTCGCTGGAACTGTGGCTGGCTTCCTGCGCTTCCCATCCCTCTTCCAGCAGCGAACCGTTCAGGCTTTTTCCGGCCCGTTCAGTGGCCGCCGCAACCGGGATTCCCTGCCCGTAAACCAATGCCGCCGTTACTCCCACAGGCATATTGGCATCGCTGCTGGAGTACAAATGGGCCTGGCTGGTTTCCAACAACCCCTCATGGAAATGGAGCCCGTCGTACACCTGGCTGTCATAACTTCCGCCCAAAATGTCCGGAAGGGAGAGGGCCCATCCCTTGGCCCTGTCCCCAGGCGCTACTTTTACGCCGATTCCAGTATAGAAGGGCAGAATCCTGACACCCGTCATCCCACGAAAGGTGGATTCCATCTCTGTAATCACGGTCGCATCGGCCTTGGTTTGAACGGGACCGCCTACGCCCAGGGAAAGGTTCACCGGAACAGGCTCCAGCGCTTCGCACGCCTCTTCGCCATCTATGGCGGAACAGGCGTGCAAAGCCAGCAGAGCTGCCAGCATACCCCCTATGAAGGGATTGCGATGCAAAACAGAACGCTAGAGGACAACGTCGTAAGTGAAGCCGTTATTCCATTCCAAATCCACGGAAAGGCCCAGTGACATGGTGGAGGAACGAAGATCCGGCACCGTGTAGTAAGCCCTCTTGAGGGACTCCTCACCCAGGCGGAAGGTGGCCCTGGTCATGAAGTCCTGAATGAACACCCGGGGGATCTGCTTGGACTGGCCGGCAACCTTTCCGGAAGGAACAGCTTCTCCGTTAACACCATACAAGGGCGGAATCTGGTGATCCGCAGGCCAGGTAATAGACGTGGAAGTACCTCCGGGGTTATCCGTAGCATCATAAGCGGCGGGGCTTATTTTAGCCACCAGATAAAAGACGGCACCATTTCTGATGAGGTTGTCCTTTCCCCAGAAATCGTCACCGTGGTTTTCAAACTCCAGGGCAATGAAAACATCGCTCTGCGACTGATCGTCGGGAATGGAAGAGTTGTAGTTATCATAAACCAGGGTATAGGTGTCGGAAGCAGTGGGAATAGAAGAGGAAACCACCTGGGTATCATAGATAACACCGTCAAAATTGGACAGGTCTTCCGTTGCCGAGGGCTTGCCTGCAGACGTATACTTTCTGGTAAACTGCCAGTTCATGCGGGGGTTCACGCCACCAACCAGAATACCTCTTAACACAAGGGAGGAGCTGGCCGTGGGAATAACCTTGTCCGCTTCACCGGTCATTGACTGCCGATTATCCTTCAGTCCGTTGGTTACAGCAGCCTCCGTAAACTGCACGGAGGTTTTCAACAGGGCAACGCCGTAATTGATGTTGTCTTTTACAGCTACGCCACGGGTAGTAGAAGCCACCTTGCCGGGGAATGTCCAGCTACTCCAGTTAGCATCCGTATTCCAAGGAGTAACGCCGTCGGGAAAGTCCGCCACTCCCAGATCATCCTTGGAAGAAACGCGGATAGGGCTGTTTACATAGTAGAACAACTCGGCCGGATACACATACTTTCTGGGCTCAAACTCTTCCACGGTATAATTTACCAGCGGTTTATTGGGATGCAGGTAACGGAACTGCAACGTGGCATTATTGAAAGCCAGCTGTGCAGCGCCCTCGGGAATGCCGAAGTCGCCATAGGGATAGCTGTTCAGGTCCTGGGCAAGCGCGAAACCAGTATCGGGGTCGCTCCATTCGGCGTCGGTCATACCTTTATCTTTCAGGTTGTCATGGATGTTTTCTTCCGAAGCACTGGTAATAGGCAGATAGGTGAAGGAAGAATTGAAATACAAGCCCGCAATTCCCAATACGGTTTGGCAAAGGCGTTTGGCATTGGCTTCCTTGGCATTGCTGGGAGACGGAAGAATGGAACCGGCATATATAACCGAATACATATCGGACACCATTTGCTTAATAGCGTAGGATGAGCCCGCCCGGTATTCACCGGGTTTGATATAAGTAGCTGTAGACCAAGCCTTTCCAAGGGACTCTTCCAGGGGAGAAAGCTCCGCCACAGTACCCGAGAACCGGCCGCCGCCAACGCCATGGTTAATTTCATACTGCTTACCCAGATCGGCCCACTTGAGAGCCGGCAAACCGGTATATCCGTCCAGGCTCTCAGTCGTACTCTGAGCATAGACTTCCGCACCAAAAATCTGATTGATGGCAAAAATCATGAGGCGGGCCGTGGCGTCGTACTTGTCCACAGTTTCCTGCGAGTCAAAGATTTTTTTGGCGGCAAAAACCGTCTTGGAGGGGTTGACGTAGATACTGTCGGAAGTGGCACCCTGCATCTTGTCGGAAAGCTGCTTGATGGCCTTTCCGTAAAACAGCACCGCGTCGGTATTGACGGGAAGGCTGAGCTGGATCATTCGGGAAGAAGAACTCTCCTTATTATTGGCGATCTCTATGGATCCCACCGGATACAGCGTCTCCAAATCGAACTTCTTGGCCGTCCCCGCTGCCGGATCGGCCGATGAATTCACATACGGAGCCCCACCGGTGATACCGGTACTGTATGTAAGGAGTACGGCATCCTGGATGCCCAGAAAATCTGTACCTTGCTGTACATTGGCGGCAGACATTTTGGTTTGGGGAGCACTGGTGGCAATGCTCAGGACAAACTGGGTGGTAACGTCCTTGGTTTCCCCGTTGCCGGTTTCGTCAAAAGCCGATTCCCGCTGGCAGGCGGTAAAGCCGATTAACAGCAGGGCCGGAAGCAGATAAGAGTATTTCATAATGAGTTTTGGTGTTATTGTTTTTTCGATCTAATTTGCAACGTAACTATGTGTTTATTTCACAAATATAGTTCTTTTTAGGGAAAAACGCACAGTTATCCCAAAAAACCCATTTAATACGGAGGCCGAATATGTAAAGGGAAACTAATACAGACTCCCGGAGAAGGTACGCACCACAAAGCTGTTGAAGATGATGGGGCATTCGCCCACAACCATTTCTATGGATTCGTTGTCTCTGGAGTTGTCACTTACCTGCCACATCCAGTAATTGGGACCGTTGCCCGGATACCGATACACCATTCCGAAAGTAGGAGTCATGGATGCAGGTTCAAAAGATTTATAAGTAACACCATTCCACCGCGCATTGGCGCTGAAGACCATCAAGGTACAGAAGAGCTTCTGGTGGGGATAGTTTCCATAATCAGAGCATTTAAAGCGCACCCGGTATCTGGCACCCACCTGCGTTGCGCCCTCTGAATCTGCACCCAGGACAATACCCTTGGGTGCGGAAGTGCGCTGGATGGGAGTCGGGGCGCCGTCCAACGGCTCTATGGTAATTTGCATATATCCGTAGTCTTTGGTATCATAACCGCTGAATACGTAAGGAGGATCTTGGAAACTAACGTTGGAACCGGTAAGATAATCGTTAGTCAGGGCTTTCAGGGTATGGATACGGCTGTTTCCCTTGAAACGCTCGGCATGGATGGGAAAATCTACATAGCCGTTGGCCGAAAGAACAAAATTGATGGGAATATCTTTATACGCGGCAATAGTTTGCAAGGTGAGTTCGTGATACCGGGAATCTCCGGAATTGCTCTTGGGCCCGGTAGGCTTCCAAGGGAAGGCCACATTCGAAGACAGGCCCGACGGATTGCTCTTATTGCTTAAAGGAGTTTCGTTTCCCTGGGAATCCACATACTTCAGGGTAATGGCGGGAAGCGGAGCCTCGGGGTCATCGAAATAACCGAAAATCAAATTCTTGCCACCCACGTTGTTCACAAAGCCGTAGGCCGAATTGGAGCTGCCGGCATCATTGCCACCCACCATGCCATACAGCCGGGAAACAAGGTTACTGCCATAATAGGAGCCGATGACGTTCTCATTGAAACGTCCACAGGTAACTTTGGCTGTATGATACTCCTCTGCCGACAGCTCTACGCTTACCTCGCCATTGTCAGTGGTAGTGTGGAAAGGCAGGGTAATGTCATCTGTGGTTGGAGTAAAGAGGTAGGTACCCACCTCTTCTCCAGGCCACCAGCCATCCCAGTCGGGGGTTAAGCCTTGTGCACGCACCAGAATCTCGGGGAATGTGCCCATGGAAACCATGTACGGGTCCCGCTGCAGGTTAAAGTGAACGCTCACTACCGCATCTTCGGCCAGCGGGATGGGAGAAGTGAACTCAAAATTGTTGAAACGCTTTACGACGTATCCCTGATAGTCGCAGTGAGCCTTCTTGAAATACTGGTCGTTGTCTACCCAGATGGTAGTAACGTTATCGTCCTGGTTGGCGCGGAAATAGCAGTTAAAATAGCGCCAGGTGTTGTTCTGGGAGTCCTGCTCCGTCTTAAGCCGCCGATATTCCTCCCAGGAAAGGGTACGCAGGAACTGATAAGCCTGCTTGCCCACAAAATCGGCATGCTCCGAAATAGACTCGCCGTACGTTACGGGCAGGTTGTTGTCGGTAGTTACACTGATATCCGGCTCCAGGGTCATGTCCTCGGCCTCAATGGTAAACACCAGCGGAAACATGGACTGCACCAGGCCGTCCGGAATGGAGACTGTGACGGTGACCGGCGTTCCTTTCTCCTGCAGGACGCGAGGGTCGCACGTTACCCGCATCTCTTGCTTGTTCTGCACGGTAATCTGAATATCCCGGTACAGGTAGAGACCGCTATCCACCGCAGGCCAGCCCGGATAATGGCCGATTACCCGCAGCGTCTGCGTCCGGATTAAATCCGTAGGGGCAGAGGTGGTGATAGAGATGGGTATCCAGCCTTCGTCTATCTCTTCCGTCACCAGCCGCTTGTCCAGAATGACATCACCGTCTTCCGGAATCAGCTGCAATTCTATCAGGCTGCCGTCGTTAGCCGCCGAGCTGGTCATATCAGGAAGGAATTTTACCTTCAGGTCCTTGAAACCGTCGTACTTCTTGGTAAAGGTCTGGGCAATCCAGGGGGACACGATGAGCCGGGCGGTTCCGTCGGAGATGTCCAGCAGGTGCTGGGTGATGATATCGGACGAAACGTCGGCACTGCCGGCCGCCGTGGTGGCCAGCTCCGGAGTGGCCTGGCCGGGAGCCAGGATTTTCCGGATGTTGATCCTGTACTTGAAATTCCGGAAAATGGGATAGTACTTCTGGCCCTCCATCAGGTCCACCTTGTAGAAGTAGTCGCCCTCGTTGTCCAGGTCTTCCGGATTCCTGTAATGACCATAAATAATCACGTAGGTGGGACTGATGCTCTCCGACGGAACGGTACGTTCGTAAAGATAAACGGCATTTCCCTCCCTGTACCGCGCCACAACACCTCTGCCACCGTCAAAGGTATCTTCCGTATAAGTGATATCGTCGAACTTTTTGAAGTCGGCTTCGGAAGGGCAGGTGGTATCAAAACTGGTAGCGACGCTTACCGGGAGGTTCCCGGGATACTGGAGCACTTCGTTCAAATTCTTGAACGACATGTTCTGATAGCCTTCGATGAACTTGGTGTTGGCGCTGTAGGGAACGATGCTTCCTCGGGAAGGCTTGTTCACCACGGCAAAACTGATGGGCGTAAAGTTGGAGTCGGTGGAAGCGTCCAGCTCTATCTTGGCCCAATTTCGGATGAGAGCGATTTCCCGGAAAGCGTTTTTGGTATCGTAATCCGGAACATAGGCTCCGTCGGTTCCCGTCTTGTAAGTGCCGTCATCGTTCTTCTCGGCCGCAATCTTGCTTACCCTGATCATTTGCCAGAAAGCGCCTTCGCCGGGTTCGCAGAGCAGGCCCGGAAGCACCTGGTCGGCCGATCCGGAAGGCATAAACTCCGGTCCGTTCCCCAAAAAATGAATCTGCCTGGCCTTTTCCGACAAGGTGAGCGTAACGGAAAACTCATATTGGGGAACGCTCACGGGCCTGGTTCCCACAACGGTTTCCCCGTCGGTATCGTATATGGGAACATTATCTATATAATCATCGTCCAGCCGACTGAGCAACTGGGCTTTCTTATACTCCTTGAAGAAGCCCGAACTGCCGAAAACGGCCACGTACAAGTTATGCAGATCCATATTCTCAGCCAGGGAACGGGTGGCAGGGACCTCAGGATACGGAAGGGTGAAGTGAATGGTTACCTCCCCTTCTGCGGACCCGTCGGTAGCCGATTCTTCCCGAAGTGTCCAGTCACAGGACACCCCGGTAAGGGCCAAGAGCAATATAAGCAACCACTTTCTCATCGCGGCATATCTCCCCAGGTAAATACCTTGCTTTCTATCCTGTCATTCCTGGCATCCCAGTACCAGGCGTCGTAAACACAGCGCGGAAGGGCTTTCGCATCATTTACGGCCTGCACATTCTCATTACTCACCCTCACAGCCCCATTGGCCGACCAATAAACGCTGTTGGAGAACAGCGGGGTGAAGGATCCGTTGGCCGACAACATGGCGATAAAATGGATCTCTCCCTGGGTAGGCAGGCGCCATCGGCCAGCCGGGAAACCGTCCTCCTGATATGTAGCACAACGCCATTTGGCCTGGTCCATAGATATCGGTCCAAACTCTACGCCGCCGCATTTGGATGCAATACGGTAAGACGGCGCCAACATATTCCTGGTACGCTCCGAATCGTCGTCGGTGGGATAATAGTACTTCAGACTCCGCTCCGGACCATCGTACAAGGCCGGTGCAGTATGAAAATCATTTGTGGCGTCGTCGTCACTGTTTCTAAGATTATCTATGGTCCGGGAGCGGGGGTCTCCTATCACGAAATTGGAATCTTCCTGCAAAACTGTTACATTTATCTTGAAGATATCACGAGCACCGCCGGTATACCAGACAACCCGCCAGTGATACTCGTCCTGCGTATAACCCAATCCATTGTAGATATCGCTATAAGCCGAAATATCCCCTTCTCCCTGCCGAACCAGTTGCTCATTATCTACATATACATATCCCCAGTGGTCGGAAGAATGAATCTTACGGTTGGCCGAGCCATTATACAGAAAAACAAAAGAGTCGTCCGAATTGAGCAATGATTCAATGTAAATGGCAGGATTCTGGACGATGGTAACCTTTTCCCGGTACCTGCTATCATCCGGCCTGTCACGGTGGACCAGGGTGAAGGTCATGGTGTATGGGGAATAGTCGAACTTCTTGTCGACAAAGTTAGGATTCAAAGGATGGGTCATGACTATGGCCGACCCGGTGTCGGAGAACCAGTCCTGCCCGCCGTTCAGGGCTTTCCGCTGCGCCAGCGAGTAACTCAGATACTTGCTGCCGTCCGCCTTTTCACATACCGTGCCGCCCAGGTTGGTGTCCACGCTGCCCACGGCCTTATTGCCGTAATAAGGCCGGGTAACCGTGATAGGATCCTGCGGATGGTCGGCCGAATAGAACTGGACCGGATGGCTGCTGGTATAGGGGATGGAAACCGAATTCACGTTATGCAGGGCATAGGAGGTGTCAGCCACGGACAGGTAGCGGGCCGTGCCAATATCGGCATGCTTGATAACCATATCCTTATCCTGCCAGTATTTGACATAGCACTGCGCCGGCCATACGGGAACGTCTTCGTCGTCGGTTTCCGTTCCCAGGATACCCACAACCACATCGATATGATACCAGTTGTTCCGGGCGAAGCGTCGCTTGAAATCCTCGCCACGCACGTCGTCGGGAATGATAATCTTATAGTAGTACGGTTTCTGGAGGGCGCTGATGTTCTTTTCCGGGTTTTCCTCCCGGGCCCAGGAAAGCATCAGTTTCAGGTAAGGTTCCTTGGTACCGGGATTAGTGGAACCATACTCCCAATGCTGTGGATACATGTACATGGGGTCGGTCTGGTAATAGTCACCCACCTTGCCGAAAAGGAAACGGTTCTCCTTGGCATCAACGTCCCAGGTAGCAAAAATCAGCGGATGGTCGTTGTCGTTGTAAGAGAAATACTCGTAGTCTGCCGGGGCCACTTCCCCTCCCAGCGAAACGGTCTTTACGCCGTCTACCAGGTACAGTTCCATTTCCGACAGCACCGGATGCCACACCTCTTCGCCCCACAGGGCTTCATCGGCCACGCTGATGCCTACGGTCATCTTGCAGGCGTGGCGCCTCAGGCGCACCGTTCCCTGCGCCACCAGCACCTGATCGCGACCGCGAAGGATGATGGATGTTCCGCCGTCCATCAGGAAACTGGCCTGCCGGTGATTGGCCGGATAGGAGAAATCGGTTGTTACCTCCGTGGCCTTCAGTTCGGCCATCGTTTTATTCTCCAACGTACCGGAATAATTGGCCACCACATACACATAGGCCTTGTTCGCGCTCGATGCCTGGGGAAAAATCTTGTTATTGACATCTTCCGATGTCATTTCCAGCAGCAGCACCTTTCCGCCCACGGAACCGGGCGTTTCCCGCACATGGTAAGCAGAGGCGCTTAGCGTATCTTCGTTGGGGTAGAAGAAAATATCCAGGGTAGAGATGAGATTCTCGTTGTACATATCGTCTCCATCCTGGGTGCCGTCTGCGCCGGATTTCACCGCATTGTCGCACAGCACGGTAAGCTGGATGGTGGGCTTGGAAGGCCCGTTCCCTTCCTTCCCGCAGGCAAACAGGAAGAGAAGGGCGGCCAGCGCCAACAGATATGACAGGCAGCGGCGCATCATGGCAGGATAAAGGTGTATTGGTTACTCATTTCGGAATCCAGGTCGATAATACGGTCGTTGCCAGCATCCACAAAGAACTCCAGGGTAAGGGTTTTTCCCGATGCACTTCCATGGTAATCGGGATTCTGACGGATGGCTATATCAACGGTACCATTGTTCCTTTCCGGATTAATGGAAATCTGGTGGGTGGAAACCCCGTTCAGGGTAACTTCGAAAATATCGCTTTCGTCCTGGATGCAGTTCACCTGCAGGATAGCGCCCACGGGTGAAACAATCCGGAGGAAACCGTTTACTGTCTTGCCCCGTTTCATACGCACTTCCCAGTAGTCTTGCCAAGAGCCCACCGGGGCCGTTACTTTCTTGATTTCGGCATTCTCGGGCTGAGCCGGAACAGTGAAACCGCCGCCGTACACCTGAGCGGCGTTCTCCGAGAAATCTACCTGGTAATTGTTCTTGTCCCAGGGCAGTACACTTATACCCAACTGGATTTTCTTACCGGTGATAAAATAGGCATACACCGTCCATGTGCGGTTACGGGCAAAATCGCCCGCAGCGCTCATCCGGAACTCACGCGGCCTTTGTTCCACCCCATCCACCGAGTAATAGACCCAGCCCACAAGCTGCTTGTCGCTCTCCCGGAAATAGTAAGTGCCGCCGTCGGTAAGTACATGGTCGGCAATGGCCTGGTCCAGCAGAGACTGGTAAGAAGAAGGAGACTGGCCGGCATACACTAGGTCCTCGGGCCGGTCGTTGGCAGCAATTTCGAAGCCGGAAGGCGGAGTGAATACAAAGTTGCTGCTCACGTAGCCATCCTCCTCGTTGATGCGATAATCCTGCTCGGCAAACAGATACTCGTTCACGGGAATCTGGTTGCCGTTAAGCACCACCTTGGTAATCTGGAGGTTCCGTTCGTCTCCCTCCTGCTTGCAGAATACATAGCGCAGTTTGGAAACGGCGCGGGTAAGCGAGAGGGAACTCACGCTGAAGGCGGGGTCTTCACCGCGGATGGGCAAATCCAGTCCGGTAGCCGTCATGGGAAGGCCTTTCGTGGGATCTACGCTCATCGTAGGGCTGGAGACGCCGTAGTAAGGGTCGCCGAAAAAGGCACCGTATACCGCATCCCAGGAGGAATTCTCCGTAAGCGTACACCCCACGGATGCGCCGTTGGCCAGCACAAATACATCTACGGATGCGCAGTCGGAAGAGAAGGTCTTGGGAACCGGCAGCATATAGCGCCGGACGATGCCTCCGGTGGGAAAATCGGCCACGGGGACATTGAGCGAAGCTACTTTGTCTTTGGTGCTGCCGTGATTGAATACCCAGATAATAAGGCTCTTGAGCGTATTCTCCACATCCGATGCCGGAACCTCTCCCTCATTGCCTTTTACGGTCCCCGCCGTGAGGGGCAGGGCCACATCGATGCTCAGGAAAGAACCGTCTTCGGCATTCGGAATAATATCCCTGCGACACCCCAGAAGGAGAGCCGACAGTATAAAGCACCCTATGAGAAGACCTTTCCTCATCAATACAATACTACAGTTGTACCCGTGGAGAAAATCCAGTTCACCTGCGTCTGAATACCCAGGGAAAGCTGGGGAACGCCCAAATCCGGGACGGCGTTATGGGCCGCCTCCATGGAATTCACCACGCAACTTACGGTGGTGCAGTGGTGTTTAAGGAAGATATTGTGCAGCGGAGCCGATTCGGGGAATTCCAGTTTTCCGGTAAGGTAAAAACGGTGCCCGGGCAGGATACGGCCTTCGGCTCCGTAGAAGGAAGAGCCGCTGTCGTTCCTTAGCTCGAGGGCAAAATAGACATCCCTTTCCAGCGGCGTCTGGAGCGAAAGGGTCCGGAACGGCGCCGATTCCTGCCGGGTAAGGTACACGCCGGAAACCTGATTGTCGTACAGGAAAAATTCGTTTTCCTTATACTCCTCATCGTTCGCGTAGCTTACGGGCGTAAAATCGTAACGCTGGGGGTATTGCCCGCCGATAATGATTCCTGTCACTGGAAAACGGTTTCCATACACCCTCACGTTGGTGGCAGCGCTGCCGTCATTGTCGGGCAGATAATCGGCCGTCGCCCGCAAAGTGCCCAAAAGCATTCCCACGGCATAACGGAAAGGATTGTCCACAGCCACAGACCTGGTTTTGCGCGTAACTGTATGGCCACTTGTATAGCCGTTCAGGATGCCTGCCCAGGTATCGGTTGCCGATGTGTAGCGGCTCTCTATGTTCCCGTCCTCAGTGGTGCTCACGCCCGATTCCGTTATGTAGTACAAAGAAGGCGGATAGCAATACTGCGACAAGGAAGCCACACCGTCCAGGCCCTGGAACACCGGCACAAATCCAGCCGGTGTCCAACGCATGACGGCTGCCCCGTGGGGAAGGCCCAGTGCGTCGGGATAGTCATGCAACTCCTGGCTCCGAAACTCAATGGACACAAGATCTTCGTCCACTACACGCTTGAGGGATGTGGTATTGTCAATAATGTAGTCTATGCGCTCCTTAATATGGGCAGCCAAATTGTTGAACACATCTCCATAAGTGAGATCGTCGTCCAGGTTGGAAGACTTCTGGACCTCGTACTCATCACTTCCAACCAGCGTGGTAACCACTCTGGTGTCGTAGCTCTCATAGTTGCTTAGCGTCCTGTACAGGGTTGTAAGCATGTATTCCACATTCACGCCCGTTCCGGACATCATGTGGCCTTCATTGGTAATCCAGTTGTAATACTCCTGAAGGCGGCTGTCCCCTATGGAGCCGTCCCAGGTATACACGCGAGAACCGGTAACAGTTTCTCCGCCCTTATTCTTGTAAACAAAGGACTGCTCATACTGCCCGCCCTGTATAACAATATCGGAAAGGACGTTAGCAATAAGCACGCCCTGGGAGGGAGTACCGGAAGAAGCCGGAAAAATGGCTTCCGGCGAGAAGGAAATGCCAGCCAAAGACGGCGTTCCAGCCGCCATGGTAACACCTGTTTCCAGAAGTGAACCGTTCAGATGCTTCTTTTCTATAACGGAAGAATAGGCAGCCGACTCCACGGCGGTACCATAAGCCAGCACGCTGGCACAGCCCACGGGCAGTACGGCATCGGCCGAGGAGTAAAGGTGCGACAGGTTATTTTTGATAAGGCCGGTATGGCTTCCGGAAGCACTTTCGTCCTGGGCCGATGAAATGGCGGGGAGCTGGAGCATATCTCCGGCAGGGGTGCCATCATCTTTGAAGGGAATCATCCGGATGGCCGACATGCCGCGGAAACTAAAATCGTCCCCACTGGCCAGTTCGGTTATCTGCTGAATGTTCGCCTTGGTGGGAAGGGAGGTATTTAGATTGATGGCCAATTGTACAGGTACCACCTCTTTGGGACAATCCCCCGCGGGGAACTCGTCGATGAGTGCCGTACAGGAGACTGTTGCCAGTATCACAGATACCGGCAACAGTTGCAAAAAAGTATGGTACCTGCCTTTCGACATGGCCCAAAGGAGAAACTAAGGAGTAGTATCCAAAGTCGGTCCCATATCCGTGCTGCCACCCAGGACCACATCTTCAAATCTGAGGCCGGTTTCCCAGGCAAGGTCTACCGAAAGGCCCAGTGATACGGAACTGGCACGGAGGTCCGGCACGGTAAGATAGGCATACTGAAGGGAATACTGACCAATCTTAAAGGTGGCATGTGTCAGGAAGTCCTGAATAAACACCCGCGTAATCTCTTTGGAAGTACCGTTGTCATTGTATGGAGGAATCAGCGCTTCGGAAACGCCGGCCGTCTTTCCAGGCCAAGTGATTGCAGTTAATCCAGTTTTATAAGGATCCAATTCGCCAATCAGGTAGAAATAACCGCCGGAACGAATCAGGTTGAAGTTGCCATAGAAATCGGGGCCATTATTAACGAATTCCAAAGCTATATACACCTTATCCTGATGAGTGGCGTCTTTATTAAAATCGTAATTATCAAACAGCAGGGTATAGTTAGGTTCCGATACGCCCGTCGCGGGAATATCCTTGGCACCAGCCGGAATAGCCTTGTCGTAAACAAAGCCAGTAACATCTGGTTTGGGAGTGGCCGTAGATGTCGGGTCCGGGCAAGGAAGATACTGCCAGTCCAGATTCTGGTGCTGCCCGCCAATAATGATGCCCACCAAATCGAACAAATCCCCCGTAATGGTTATTTTATTATTCGGCTCATCTGTAGCTGTCAGGCTAGGATTCAGCGTCTTCTGTACATAATGATTATTATCCTCCAACTGATTATTGGGAATACCTGTAGCGAAACCCACCTGTGTTTTCAGAAGGGCCACACCATAGTTGATATCGTATTGCATAGCTACGCTACGGGTACTGGATTTCACATAATTGTCATTCCAGTCAGTACTATTCCAGTTGGCATTCAAATTCCAGCCACCGGGATTGCTAGTACCGGCATCGGCGGGCGTAGCATTGGCTCCATTAGGATATTGGGTGGGTGAATGAGTATTGTCGGAAACACGTATAGGGCTATTACCGTAATACAGAATTTCTGCAGGGAAATAGTAACTCTTTTCGTTGTAGCCCGATCCGGCTGATGGCGTACCTCCCACGGCGCTGGTATTAAATTCGCTGGGGTAATAGAAATACAGATCTGTATTGTCGAACCTGACATGTGTAGCTCCGCGAGGAAGATTAAACATGGAAGGGAACATGCCCAGGTTATAATTCTTCGTCACAAGATTTGTCAATTCTGTACTGGTAGGTTTATAAAGGACCGCAGGATTATCAGTAGCCGTTCTTGGCCAATACAAGGCAGAATACGTTTCAAAAGCTGTCTTTACGCTACCGATTGCCTTATAAGCAGATATCGTAATAGGGCTGCCAATTCCATCATGAGCACTTGTGGAGAAGAAAGACTGTAACATGATATCCACTTGTTCTGCAAAATACTTGGCTACAGCATCGCGCTTACTGGTAGGGTCGGCACAACGGACCGAATTAATGATAGTCCAGACGTCTTGCATTGTGCGCATGATGGCAGGGCCGGAAGCTGCACGCAGTTCGCCAGCGTCGGCATGAATGGTGGTCATCTGAGAATAAACGGTGCCCAACTTCCTTTCCAGCTCGCTAATAGTTTGACCGTCAAAAGGACTGACTGAAGCACCGCTATAGCTGGACCATGTAATATCACCCGAATAATCACCTACAGCGACATCGTAACGGTATGTAACTTGACAGCCATCCGGGTAACCAGTACCGGCAATAGCAGTGGGAGAAAGCTTAAAATTCATTGTAAGTGTTAATATACCCGCCATAAGCTTCTCCATGGCAGCCATATAGTCATAATCAGCCTCCTGAAGACGGACGCCCAGGCGGAAATTGGCCGAATTTGCGTCTCCACTAATTGTATAATTATCCAGTTTCCCGTAACGGTCATCGACGGTATATTCATCTGTAGTAGATGTTGAAGAAGGTTTTACGGCTCGCCCATAAAACATCATAGTGTTAGTTTTAAGCGGAAGGCTCATTTCCAGTACGCGACGGGAATTAGTGTTGCTGATGGACCCGGAAGAAAGAATATCGTCCATGGGGAAAACCCTTTCCGCATTAATATCGGCAGGAAGAAGTTTGCCTCGCATGCCTTCCGGTTGAATAACAGCCATCAAATATGCCTGCTTGATTCCACGGAAAGGACTGGAACTGGTAATTTCGGCCTGAGTCTCGGAAACAGACTGCTTGGTCTGATAAGATTTGGTGTTGAAGTTAAGGACAAACTGGGTGAGGACAGAATTGGTTTCCGGATCGTAATTCGGATTCACGTCTTCCCGCTGGCAGGCCACTAAAGCGAGCAGCATGGCAATTGCACCGAGCTTGTTAATCTTTAAGTTTTTCATCATTGGTAGTAGTATTTTGTTATTTGTTATTTCCGTTATAATCACGCTGCCCTGCGTCCTTTTGCATCCCATTTCCCTAAAGGGAAAAGCACTCCGGTATCGGCAATTATACAATTTGCAAAGTTAGTCGCGCCAATAAACAAACAGGTTAGAATAATGCAAAATTGTAGTTCCATAATCCAAATAAGACGTTTCGTTTTTAAAATCTGAAACACCCCCCCCCATAAAAAAAGGTTTTAGAGGGCCGCAACAAACATACACGAAGAATATGGGATAATCTGTTTCACCCAATTAAGGCAAATAACCAATTATAGGAGAAAAAGGTTATCTTTGTAATACTGTGGAAAGAGTATTGTCACTGGATCTGTTTGCCAGCGCGGGAGTGGGCGTAGCGGCCCTGCTCCTGGGGATGTTCCTTACCCGGAAGGTTCCCTTCCTCAAACGCTTCTGCATCCCGGCGCCGGTGTCAGGCGGGCTGCTTGTTTCCCTGCTTACCTTATTATTATATTCGGCCTTCGGCGTGGAATGCCGATTCGACGCCACGGTACGGGACCTGTGCATGATGCTCTTTTTCACCTCCGTGGGCTTCCAGTCCAATATTAAGGTACTGAAAAGCGGCGGACGGACTCTGTTGGTAATGATTAGCCTGGTGGCCGTTCTCATTGTGGCACAGAACTTTATCTCGGTTGGCATTGCCCGCGGGCTCAAGCTGAGTCCCCTGTTCGGCATGGCGGCGGGGTCCATTCCCATGAGCGGCGGACATGGTACTTCGGGCGGTTTTTCGCCGCTGCTGGAGCAGATGGGGCTAACGGGCGCGGGGTCCATCACCATGGCGGCGGCCACATTCGGCCTGGTGGCAGGGTCACTGCTGGGCGGGCCGCTGGGAGAAGCCCTCATCCGTCGGCGCAAACTGGCCGATCAGGATCCATCGGCCGATGTGATGGCTGGCGTAGAAACCATCGAATCCAGTGAAACAGGTTCCGGCACCGAGAAAGATGCCTTCCGGGAATACCTCAGGGCCGCGTGCGTGCTCATTATTGCCATGGCCCTGGGAACGGGGCTCAGCAAGCTGCTGGCCCTCACGGGCATTACCTTCCCCACCTACTTTGGCTCGCTGCTGGTGGCCTGCGCCATGCGGAACCTGTTCGGTCTGTCGCCCAAGTGGGAGAAGGAGCTGAGCCTAGGAGAACTGGTTTCTATCGGCGACATTTGCCTGCAGCTCTTTCTGGGAATGGCCATGGCCAGCCTCCGCCTGTGGGAACTGGCATCGCTGGCGCTGCCGCTGCTGCTGATTCTGGTCACCCAAGTGACGTTCATGGCGCTGTACGGCAGTTTTGTGGCGTTTCCGCTGCTGGGAAAGACTTATGATGCCGCCGTGCTGGTGAGCGGCCTTTGCGGCTTCGGCCTGGGCGCCACCCCCAACGCCATGGCCAACATGTCGGCCGTGTGCTACAAATACCACTACTCCCCCGCCCCCTTCGTGATTGTCCCCATCATCGGCGCCATGTTCGTAGACCTCATCAACACCGGCGTAGTAACGCTGTTCCTGAATCTGGTGGGCGCCTGAGATAGCAATACTTAGGTCCCAAATCGGTTAAAACAGATAAACGTTTCGACCGATGCTTGGAATCCCCATTCCCAGGCGGCATGTTTGCAAATGAGAGGGGACTGACCCAGACGGCCCTTGCCGATCTCCTTGGGATGAATCAGTCCAAAGTGAGCGAAATCATGTCGGGCAAATGCGAACCCACCCTAAAACAGGCCCGCACCATCTCGCAAAAGCTCTCCATCAGCCCAGCCATTGTGCTGGGGGTATAATTCAATGTTTAGGCGGTCATATTCTTAACCACCTCTACTTAATTCGTTTCAACCAGTAAGAGCTTACTCCTGGTAGTTTTGCACTGACCAGCCGGCAGGTATAGACGATACACCCGCAGCCGGGAAAGTAGTCATAGAACTGCTCTTGTAGAAGGTACCGCTAGCATTGACTCCACTAACCCACTTATCGAAATTAGTGGAAGCATAGGCATAATCATCCAGAAAAACAATCTCCTGAAGGCTCGAACAATTCAGGAACATCTGCTGATACCATCCAGTGCCGGAATGCGTGGTAGGCCTCCTGATAATGGGGGCGGAAGTCAAACTGGAACAGTCCTTGAACATATTACGGTAGCATGTGGCAGCAACTGACGTGGCCGGAAGTTCAGCCGGACCAGCGACCAAATTGGGGCAAGAGTCGAAGAAGGACTTGAGCGCATTGCTGGGTACACTAGTCATCGGGAGCACAAGCTTGGAAGCGTCCTCAACCAAAGACTCTTTGAAGAAATCGGTGAAAGAGTATGACGCGGGGACAGAAGCTTGAGCTGTTCCATACTTATCACCAACCAAAAGCGATGTGATATCACCTGCCACATCAAATGGGAAGTCGGGCCGGATTCTCCGATAATTAGTTCCACCATTCGTATTCCAGGTTGTCACTGTGGAACGGAAGGCAATCTCTTGGCCGGCAGCTACATTAATAGGTGAAGAGTAGGTTTGCCAATCTCCGCCATCAATGGAATACTCAAACGCATTGGTGCCTTGACGGGAAATTGTTCCATCCCCCTTGGCAATGATTCTGAACCAGTTCAGTTTTTCGAGCGCGCGGACATATGCCTCACCCGATCCAGGAATAACGGCGGGATTGGGAAGACTATACGTACCATTGTCGGCAATCTGAAAGGCGTTAGTAAACCCCGCCATCCAATAATAACTAATTGCAGAGGTGCTCCAGGGCAGGAAGATGTAGTTGGTAGGGGTAGTCTCTGACACAACGAGATAACCCCTTTGCCCCCAGATGTCCATTTCCTTCCAAGTGGCTTTTTCGCCATTCATGAGATTGGTCCAATCATAATCTGCAGGAAGGCCCTCCCTGTCTTCAGGCACGAAGGAATTTGTCACGAGATTACCAAACGTCCAAGGGTAGCTGGCTCCTTCATTCACAGTCTTCCATCTTCCGTTGGCAATAAGCACACACTGGTCTCCTCCCACCGCCGGCCAGGAGGTATAGGCAGGAAGCTCATAAGCTTTGTTTGCTGCAATGGCCGTCCGGTTTTTGTAAAAGTGAGCGTAAGATGTACCATTCGCTTTTTGAAGAGCGAAATAGTAGTCGGTGCCAGGGTTGGCCACCGGTTTGCCGCTCACATAATAGCCCTCTTCGCCTTCAAGCGTATCCGGGTAACCGTGAATCGGGGTTCCGGCCGTTCCCAGAGGTTTTTCTGTTATAGCACCGGTATCGGCCGCTATGCTGGCAAAGCCGGCAGGACAAAGGGCATTGCAAGCCATTTGAATGGTGCCGGAAGCGCCTGCATGAGGAATAAAGAACTGCACGTAATCCATGGGCTTGACCATCTGGACGGTAGCCGATAAAACGCTGTTGCTCACCGTATACTCGGCACTTGCATAGAAATAGTAGGTGTCCGTCCCTACAGTTCCGCCGCTAAAGCTCCATTGGCCGTCGTTGTAGCTGGGCGTAACACCATTCCCATAAGGCAGATACACCGCGTAGAGGGTGCCGGAGTCTCCGAGCGGAGCGGTACCTTCACTAGCGATAGCCCAAGGCGTTTCCCCAGGGGTATATGTCAAAGTGGCTGTCAGATATCCCGTGGTTACGTCCTTGATAAACAAAAACACCTTGTCTCCATCTTTCCACACTTTCTTGACGCCCTTGGTAGCAGCTCCGTCCGGGTGCTCGATGGTAAGGTTGAAGCGGAGTTGTGACGGGTCGAAGGAGTTTCCCGTGCCGTTACCTTCATGCAATAGGGGTTCCTGCTGACAAGCCGTAAAGGCAAGCAGCGTAAGCAGGGCGATATACCATTTTCTCATTTTCATATCATCCTCCCTCGTTAAAAATCTTCTTCGTCATCGAACGGATTGTCAGGGATTACGGGTACAAAACCGTCAGCGGGTGTCGTGTTCCAATTGGTCGGAATACCGTGGATACTTCTGGGCCAGGTTGTATCGCTGCCAGTGCCATCAGAACTTACACTCGCATTGGGATAATATATAAACTCACCATGCCGGGCGGCCGTGTTGGGAACACCGTTCAGCCAGTTGTACGTGCTGCCATTGGTATTAATTCCGCTCGATGCCATGCAGCTGACGGAAATCAGGTTGGAGCAGCTTTGGAACATCGCATTATAGCAATTGGATACCAGCGTAAGAGCAGGAAGCTCAGGGGCCGAGGTCAACGAGGTGCAGCCGTAGAACATGGCCCGATAGCAGTTGGAGGTAAGCGCAGTTGCCGGAAGCTCCGGGGCCGAGGAAAGAGAGGTGCAGCCTCGGAACATTTCATAGTAGCAATTATCTGACAGCGTGGTGGCCGGGAGCACCGGAGACGATTCCAGCGAGGTGCAGCCATAGAACATACCCCGGTAACAACTGGTGGCCAGCGTGGTGGCCGGAAGCGTTGCGGGAACCGATTCCAGCGAGGTACATCCTTGGTACATGCCCTGGTAACAACTGGTAGCAAGGGAAGTAGCCGGGAGAGAGCTTGTGGCAGAAGCAAGCCGCTTGCAATTATAAAACATACTGTTGCAGCTGTTGGAACCCACGCCTGTCAGATTGGTGAGATTAATGGCCGAGTTAACCATCTGACAGTCGTAGAACATCTCCTGGAAGCCATTATTACCAACCGTGGTGCATTCAGACAGGCCAGTGAATGCCTGAAGTCGGATACATTCCTTGAACATCCGGTAGCAGCCACTCGCTCCAACGGATGTGACGCTGGAAAGACTCGGACCGGAAGTTAACACCTGGCAGTTAAAGAACATTTCCTGGAGACCGTTATCACCTACCGTTGTACACTGCGACAGGCCTGTAAACGAAGCCAGACGGGAGCATTCATAAAACATCTGCATGCAGCCACTCGCTCCAACGGATGTAACGATGGAAAGAGTAGGGGCCGATGTAAGGGAAGAGCAGCCGTAGAACATGCCTTTGTAGGCGTTATCGGAGACAGTCGCAGCTCCAAGCGTTGAAGGTGGAGTAGTGAGTCGAAAACAGCCTCTGAACATTTCCTGGCACGCCTGCTCGCCAACTGTAGTTGCGCTGATGGAAGGCGCCTCTATCAACTTGGCACAGCCGTAAAACATCCGATAATATGCCTGCTGGGGTACACTGGATGCATTTAACGAAGATGGGCCGTCGCGAAGCTCACCGCAACCATAGAACATTTCCTGGCAGCCGTTATTTCCAACACTGGTAATCGTATCCATATTTGGAGCACTAACCAGGGAGGTGCACCCGCTGAACATCTGAAAACAGCCAGAATTACCGATGCTGGTGAGTTTGATACTCTCAGGGGGTTCACTGATGGAGATGCATCCGTTGAACATACCAGAATAACACTCATTCGCTCCCGTAGTTGCCGGAAGGTCTGCCGGTGTTGTCGTGAGTGCCGTACAGCCAGAAAACATTTGTTTATAGGAGTTTACGCCAACAGTGAGGGCCGGCAAACTGGACGGAGCCGTGAGCATGGCCGTACAGCCGTAGAACATACCCTCGTAGCAATAGTTTCCTAAATTGGTGGCCGGGAGTGCCGGGGCCGCCAAGAGAGAAGTGCAACCACTGAACATCTCTTTGTATCCGTACAACGGGACGGCCCTAGCCGGGAGTGCCGGGGCGTTTATCAATGAGGAACAATTGATGAACATCCAATAGCAGGCGTATTGTTCTAATGTCGCATCAGCAGTTGCAATGCTGGTTGGTGCAGAACGCATGGCCGTGCAGCCGTTAAACATTCCCACGCATCCGCTGTTGCCAATACTGGTGAGGGCAGGCAGGTCAGGGGCTTCCGTAAGCGCGGTGCAACCGTTGAACATGTTTCGGTAGGCACTTGCCGGAATGGTAGTAGCCGGAAGCACAGGAGGCCGGGTAAGCGCGGTGCAGCCTTTGAACATCTCCTGATAGCAATTGTCTCGCAGAGTGGTAGCGGACAGCTTTAAAGGCCTACCGGCAGGAATCTCTATGTAATCCGCACCCAGAAAAGCCTGTTTGAATGCATCGCTGTTAACCACGTCTGTCCTTTTAGTGTTGATATCATTAATATCCGTGCACATCAGGCTCATGAGGTCTCCATAGATGTAGCAAAGTTTTCCTTCGGAGGAGGTGAACAAGGGAGTGTCCTCTGAACTGTTATTGTAACTTGTCCCCGTGCCTATCAACTGGACATAGTCCCCCGCATTCGCAAGCTCTATTGGTTCACTATAATCACTAAAGTTAGCCTCTCCCTTCTTCCTATACTTTAGAACATTGGTGTTATAGTTGAAGGTGATTTCGGTATTGGCTTCCGACGCCATGATGGTAAAGAAGTCCAGGTTAACCGTAGAGCGGGAAACGGTGTAATAGGTGTTCTTTGCCAGGGCAGAACTAGCAATGATATCAGAATAGACCGGACTTCCCCCATTGGTTAGTTCAAAGGAAGCACTTGAAAGGGACGTGGTGCCACCTTCGAATACGGCTACAAAGTTGGCCTGCACCGTGTTGTTAACCTCGGTGGTTGTAACTGTCCCTTCGCGGATAGCACTGTCGCCGTTTTTAATGACCAAGCCAAGATTAACATCTTTGGCAATTTCATCCTCGAAAGATACCTCAAAGATAAGGAAGGAAGAATTCTGGTTGAGGGAGAAAACCGGATTTCCATAAGTTGCCGACGCCCTGAAGTCGCTGAACCTTTCTACGGCGTCTTCAAAACTGGTGGCAAACTGATTCGTAGGCCAGGATGTTCCCGTAACCTGACCATTGGCCCAGCTATGAATCTGATCGTTTGCACTTACCAGGATAGCATCCAGGGGCGTAGTGGCTTGGGGAGTGAAGTCAGGGGCACACAAGAGGTCTCCTTCGAATACGCCCGTGGTAGTATCATAACCGAAGACCAGGGTCAAGAATCCGTAGAGTTTGACATCGCCGCCGTCTTTGTACGATACAAACAGCCGGTCTCCTTCCTTAAAGATATATTGCCCATAGCTCACGCTGGCCCTGGTTCCACTGCCGTCCGTTGCCGTAGCACGGAAATGCAGCGGAGTAAAGGTCTGTTCCTCGCCTCCGGCAGGGGGCTCCGGCGTCACTATTTCCCTGCCGCACGAGGCAAGCAGGAACAGTGGCAGGAGCACCAGCAGAAGGGATATCTTTTTCTTTCGAATCATTCTTTGCGAGGATTATAAGTTGCCACCGTTTTGCGGGTTGCCGTTGAAGTCATCCATCCCCTCACGCGTGGAGGAGTTTCTACCATTATATACTACGCGCACGAAGCGGTACTTGGCACGGGAGCGGTGCGGTCCCTCAGTAGAGCCGATATAGAGTTTGCTGGCCGATACAAGCTTGGCATGGACAGAGGCAGCTGAAGCCTGTTTGTCCGCCGGCCATGCCGAATATTCTATCCGCTTATTGTTCCAGAAGAAGCCGTCCTTGTCCAGGCGGAAATGCTGAGGAAGAGTATTTCCGAGCCGCTGATAAGGTATTCCACTATATCCACCAGACCAAAGCGGGGCCAGGTAGAGCCAGTCATAGAACGTACTGCCCTGCGCCACACGCGGGTAATAAACATTGAATGCCCAAGGGTCCCAGTTGATTCCGTTAAGGCCGATGCTGATGATGTTGTCCAGACCAATACTCTTGGAGTTGTCACCTTTATCTCTGAAGACGCAGTTTGTGAGGTCCATGTCGGTTTCGACGAAATCTCCTGCTGCAAAATTCAGGTTTTCTATCATCATTCGCGGCCAGGGGTATCCATTGAGGTCGGATGCTTGTTGCGCCTCATCGATCACATCTTGGGGAATCGGCTGATAGTTCACCTTCAGCACTTCCATCGTTACTGTCTCCGAGCGGGTTTTATCCCCATTTGCCAATTGGGCCTCCAGCTGGAAGACATAGGTTCCCTGCCGCAAACCGCCTTGATCCGAATAAGGATTGTAATTATACACCTGGCTTGCGTAAGTAATCTCTTCGCCGCCCGGATTGGTTGGCAGTACAGTGAGGGAAACGGCTGTTGCGTCTTCTTCGTTTGGTTTCTTCACCCAAAGCTTCCAGGAAGCTATCCTTTGCGAAATGTGCGCTGCCGTCATGAGGATAGGGAAAGGAGGCTGCGTATTTCCAGGGTCATAATTGCAAGGGAGCATCTTCATGGAAATCATCATGTCCGAAACAATCCGGACAGGAGTTTCGAAGTAGCGGTCAAAGACAGAGTTGTAGACGTGGGCCCGTACGGTCATGTAACCCAGCACAGGCAGGTTGTCAGGTATGGTCCACGAGACGTTGTCGCGGAGCGTAGGGGCAGAGGATGGAATGGAATAAGGGATAGTGATTTCCCTTTCGGTCCCGGAATTATCCAAGTAGACCAAAGCCAGCTCCACCTTGGTGATGGCAGCGGCAGTGGAAGTGAAATTCAGCTCAATATCCATCCTGTCGCCCTCATGCAGCTGGCCGCTGTTTTCCACGGTAATCTTGCCGGTGATGTCACCGATGCTCTCCTTGTCCTTAACACAGCGGACGGCCGTCATCTTCTCACTGCCACTGTTTAGATTCACGCGTCTGACGGTGCTTCCGGCATTGAAAGACCAGCCGACCTTTTTATCTTCCGTACTAATCTGGTTGCTTCCCAACTTGCCTCGCGAGAAATAGGTGCGGCTGGGATAGTACAAATTGTTACCATTCGTAAAATAGTCTGTCGGCAACAAGGATACCATCATCAGGAGCTCGGTCATGTTGGGAAGCCGGTAGCCGGGAGGACAGTAGTCGTTGTGCTCCGATACGGCAAAATTAATATTGTCCAGCGAAATTTGCGGAACCTCTCCGTCGGCATACACCAGAGTGTTTTTACTCTGCGCGGTAAGGGTCAGGTACACGCAGTTATGCAGGGAATACTCCTCGTGATAAGGAAGATCCTCAGCCGTGTATTCCCGGATAGACCGGGGATTCAGCCGGCTGAACTTGATGGTGTAAGATCCGTCGTCATTTTGCCAGGCTTTGCCGTTGGGGTCTTCTCCCTGTTCAAAGTCGTAGTACTGGTCGGTCATCAAATCGAAGGGAGCGCTGCTGATGTCCTTGGTTTCACTACCATCGCGCCAGGTGCCGATGTTGCGTAAGCAGCGAACAGATGTAGTGCTGTACCATTCCAGGAGATTGGAAGTCCACCAATGCTGCTGATAGTTCGATTTGGTCGCTCCCTCTTCGGCTCGGAGGATATCCGGGTCGTTGAGGTTCTGGCTGCTCACGGTGCTGGAAACGGTAGCCGACCGCCACTCTGTGGGGACGGTGGACATGGCGTTCACCGGCTGATAAACCCGGGATGTCTGGGAAAGGGCCTCGTTGCCCACCCACATGCCAATCAGCTGGTTGATGGAGGCCGTGTACCAGCGGAGCTCGCTCTGGTCCATTTTCCCGTCACCATTATTGTCCCTATTACGGGAGAGGCAGGCATAAGCAAGGTACCGATAGTCTTCCTTCAGATTCGGCGTGTTGTTGTCCACTTCAAAGTCCAGGTATTGGTTCCATTCCTGCGTAGCGCCGGAGGTAAGGCCCCAGAGACCGGCCGTATTCAGGCGGCCGTTCTCGTCGTCGGAGTAAAGGATAGAACCGGGAGGAAGGCCGATCCCATCCGGCCACCAGGCCCAGCCTTCGCTCTCGGCACCCTTATGCAGGTTGTCATTGTGTTCGGTGCCCCAAAGGGAATTAATATCCGGCGCGTGAATATTGTAGATGGTCTGGATGGACTGCTGGATAATGGAATGGCTGGAAGTAATCACATCGCTCTGACGGTCCGCGCTGTACTGGGTGGCCGAAAGGATGTGGAGTTCCCGGGGCTTGGCATTCACGAACTGCCGCCAGAGATTGGGGTCTACAGTGGGCGTATTGGCAGTGGGGTCGGTTTCGTAATAATACTCGTTCACGTATGCCGTAACACGGATTACACCGGAATTGTCGAACAAGTTAGTCTCGCCGGCAGCTTTCTTGGAAGTCTCCTGGAACAGCAGGTTCACCAGCTGGTTCACGTTCAGCAGCGTGCCATCGGTATAAGCGTCACCCGGCTTCCAGGCAGGGTTGTAACGGTCATTACCCGGATAAGCCTTTCGGGTTTGAACATAATTGTCGCCGGACTTTTCATTGAGCGCAAACAGAACCCATTCATAGTCGGTCCGGTCACTGGGTATCTCATAATAACCGGTCGATGAATTCAGCGTGGCACCTCCTTCGTCGAAAGGCGTTTTTATGTACCAGGAGAACTTTCCCCGGCTGGTCCACATACCATCGTCTTCGGCAAGGGCTTCATTGTAATTGAAAGCCATGCTGTGATACTCGTAGTGCGCATCGCAGTTGATGATACTGTCGGTTGTAAGCAGCAGTGAACCTTCCTGGCCGGGCTGGGTTTCTTTTTTCGTGTACCCGTCATCTTTGTCTCCCCGCACCTCAATATTGATGCTAGTGGAATTGTTGATGACGATATCATAGGTATAGGAATTCCCCCGCAGGGTATTATAGTCGTCGTAATTGGGCCCGGTCGTAAAATCCCCCAGATGCACTGTGAACTGGGCGTTGGATGTAAGGGCCTGGGCAATACCACTTTCAATTTCGGTGATACCAGTGCCGTTCAGATTCAAAACTGCATCGAACCTGACATAGGTGGAGTTGTCGTTGGCAAATACCCAGGCTCCGTTCTTTTTATATCCGGCGTGACTGGTATCATCTGTTTTTTCCTGGAGCTCCCGGAGATAGTAGTTATTGCTGATATCACTTCCCCAGTCACCGGAACTGTAAGTACTCACGGAGCGTTTGGGAGAGAGCTGGTTCTCCATCATATAAAAAGAGAACACTTTCCAGGTATAACCGCCATCACTCTCCTCTCCCTCAAAGTAGGAGTTGTCTATATCGAAATAATCCTGAGGGGAATTGGGATCACCGGACTGCCCTTCATCCAGCCAGCCTTTTGACGGAACACGGTACACCTGCCAGTTGCGGGCGGTGATGTTATCAATATAAGTAGGATTGCCGCGTACGCGGAATTTAACCTTGGCGTCCAAGGGTTTCAGGCTAACCTTATAGGAATCATTGTATTGAGGAGTTTGGCCACTCATGGCTCCCCACCTCATATCGGCAGTGCTCACGGAGGTCAGTTTCCCCATCATCAGGAACAGGTCGGTACGGTTAACTGCCGCCTGTTCCAAACCCACCTTTATGCTTTGGAACTTGGAAAGGGTTGTGATTTCATCGGTAAGGTATGCGACGGGGTCTTCCTCCCCGTCCAAATTGGTGACAGCGTTTTTCACGTTGGCCAGCAAAACCAAAGTGCAGCCCGTTTGTGCCTCCGTGGAAATCTTCACTACACCTTTGGTTTGTTTGTTGGAATTAATCTCCGACAAGGATACATTATCTACCCACCAGCCCTCATTGGAACTTTCAATCAGGCTGGTAATGGAAGTGGTATTCAGGTGCTCGTAGGAAAAATAACGCCGATAGAAGCGAGTTCCGTCACTCTTGAAAATCATGACATAGAGGTCATGAACGCGCGATTCGTCGGCCCGGTTGGCTGTTGCCTTGGTGTTTATATCCACCTCTAAGGGACCGGAAGCGCCGAAGCCGATACACAGCGTTACCGGCGTCCCCTCCGGCAAGCTGTTCGGACTGGGTTCCAGTTCGTTTTCCAAGCAGGAAGGGGCGGCCAGAATGGCAGCCAGAAGGAACACGTATATGCGAATCAAACGTTTCATGCCCAATCAATCAAACTCTACTGATTCTGTTTTCTCTACCCAGTTGGCCACTTCGAAGTTGAACGAAATCTCCTCACCCCTGCTGATGCGGACTTCTATCTTCAGGAACTGATTGCGGCCCAGGGAGGTTATGTCCTGCGAAAGACTGTTGTGGACAGGGAGGTCGGTAAATGTGTGGTCATTGTCCGCCACGGAAAAAGAGATGTTGCACAGGTATCTCCTGTAACCGCCCTGCATCTCTGCTATGCTGGGAAATACAAGAAGCGGATCCAGAGAGGCCTCATTCACTCCCTCCTGTACAGGAATACCCGACAGGGTTTGGGTGGGGAAAGATAAAGGCCGATTGGTACCGGTGACATCGTCACCAGTATGCTGGAATACATAACCCTGCGTAGGATTGATGCTGGTGATGCTCACATCGCAGTCAGTAAGCGTCAACATGCTTCCAGTCAAATTCTTAAAAATCACCTGCACTTTAGCCAGGCTGCGGAGCAGTTCCAAATCTACGCTTCCGCTGCCGTATGAATTTACAGAAAGCGTTCCTTTGGCCGAAAGCGGCATACGGCCACCCACGGAGGGAGGGGTGTTGTCGGCCAGTGCAGTATAGACCAAAGCATCCAGTGCGGTAGCTGTTCCAATGGAATTCCAGTCTGGTGAACCGTTCACCGTTAGGCTGGATCCTGTGTTGGCAAACGCATAAACTTTGTAAGTCGCGTTATTCTCAAGGCCTGTAAACTTGACAGTAGCCCTGGTGTCGGAGACGGAGGTAAGGGTGGCGCTGCTCCCCGGGTAGCGTGCGACAACAGACCCTCCGCCCAAAATAAAAATCTTCAAATCCGGAACGCCGTTATCCAGGTATATTCCCCCACCGTCGGCAACAGTTCCGTTGCCAGAAGTGACAGCCCGTGTAAGCGGTTCACCGATTGTGAAACTAAGCTCGACGCCACCCGTTTCCACAAGCGGTTCCAGAGGCTGCGTACAGGAAGCTCCGGCCCAAAGAACCAGAACAGCAGACAGCGGTATGAGCAGTTTCTTAATCAAATTTGAAGACCGGGGGTTTCTGCAGAAACGGGATCCCACTGCGTTGTGATCACGTTCACGTAGATACCGCCCATGCGGATATAAATGTGATAAGTGTACTTTTTCCCCGCCTCCCAGGATGTGATGGCCGACGAATTACCGTCCAGGATGGTTTTAAGGGAGACGGGCAAGTCGTTGATGTTCTGAGTTACCTGGTTTTCATCCACATAAGAGTAGCTCAGCATCAGCTGCGGGTCGTTGCTTTGCGGAGCAAGCGACTGCGGAATCATCATATCCCACCAATCCTGTCCCTGCACGCTGGCCGGACAGGTGTAAGAAGCATCAACTGCAAGGGATTGGCTAATGTTCGTATTCCCGAACAGCTGATCAGTAGTGTTGCGATTCAGGTTGTCCCAGCTGGTGGCAAATCCGGAACTGCCTATTACAAGCTGAAGGGTTCCCCCAACAATCAGTTTCTTGTAGTACAAAGACTTGAGTGTTAGAGCTCTCCCTAAATCGTTGTGCACCACTACACGTATAGCACTTAGCTGATGACTGAACTGGAACGCTACGGTAGCGTCGCCCTCGCTTTTCAGGCGACGCGTGCCTGCGGCCATCAAGTCTGTCTGCTCCGTTTGCGCATCATAGCTGAAGCTTGCGGTGGTTTGCGCCCCACCCGACTTGGAAAACGTACGGTTTGCCTTGTAAGGGTACACAGCAAGGAAATCGTAATAGTCTGTCTCGCTGTTTCCCCAAAGCCAGCCTATGAGCGGGGAATAGGACCAATGGGAAGACGATCCTAATGTAACGGGTGTAGTGGTGCCAAA
>Ga0310690_10002591_pt1 | contig 29144 bp, 19 predicted proteins | sample AusTroGonzalo_MG_2_FD_207661 | JGI IMG/M metagenome (GOLD analysis project Ga0310690, IMG submission 207661) | Bovine rumen microbial communities from tropical cattle in Woodstock, Queensland, Australia - Gonzalo_04 (v2) (version 2) | ecosystem: Host-associated > Mammals > Digestive system >...
TTATTCACGTTGCTACTGTTGTTGTTCGGGTTATAACGATATTTGTTTGTAGCAGACATGTTTCCACCTGACGGCAAGGTAATACTCGTCCTTCCGGAGCCACCGAAGGTGTAGGTGTCATCGTAACTCTCCGCTCTGAGGTTTTGCGTCATCCAGCATTGATTGCCGATTATGTTTGTGGTGTAGGTATGGCCGTCCTGGTCTTTCAACTCCTCTCCACAGTTAAGGGCAGTCTTTACCGTTTTGAGAGTACTGGAGTAACCAGTGCCCCAAGGACTCGTACCGTAGCTACGAATATAGTAGGTGGTATTTGAAGAGAGGCTGCTCATTTTTGTTTCAAGAGCAGTGCCGCTTGAAACTCTCCTCCAAGTGGAGGCTGGATTCGCAGTCGTCGAAGGCAGAGAGGTCGGAGCAGAAGAAGCAACGGAAGAATTGGTAGTATAAACCAAACCTCTATCGGACAACGTACCACTGCCACCAGAATAATAGGTTTTCAACTTGATGCTGCTCTTATCAACATTCGAGCTGTAAGTGTACGGGGCTTCATAGTTATCCGTGAAGCTCATGCTAGGCACACTCGGGGTAGTGTACTGAGTAGAATTGGGACTATACTCAATGGAATAGCCATTACGGACGTAAGCACGAATATACCATGTTTTGTTTGGTTCGGACGAATAATCCCATAGTGCGGTGAATGTACCCGTAGTATTACTACCCGAAACCACCACTTTATCAGTGTAGCTGGAATAAGTAGGATTAACGCTGGTACTAATCACGAAACCTTTTTCGGTATAATTAGGATAGCCGACATTGGTAATATTGGCGGACAAAGTGATTCCGGTTCCGCTTCCACCAGGATAAGAGGCCGACACATTGGTCACTGCAGCCGGGCCCTTGGTGCGGAAATTCGTATAATTGGGAGCCCAAGAAGTATATAAGGTACCATCAATAGTTTGGTTGACATACGCTTTGAAGCGATAGTATCCACCCGGGGTAAGGCCTGTAATTGCTTTGGAGTATTCTCCAGTAGCGTTACCCGTTGAGTTGGAATAATAGCCTTTATGGCTATAAGAGGCTCCTCCGTCGGTGCTTTCTTCAATATCGAAGCACCAAGCGGTAATGGTACCTGCACTTGCACTCGTGATGTTTGCATAAACTACAGGCGGATCTACTATCGAACTAGCGTCGTAGCCGGCGTTTTGGACTTTTGCTGTGGCCTTGGTCCTGAAGGTATCCACCTCACCGTAGGTGGTACCTTGGGCGTTGGTGGCGTAAGCACGGTAATGATATTTGACACCACTTGACAAACCGGAGAGATTCACCGTGAAGCTGCCGGTACCGGCCGTGTAAGTGACTTTGGAGTTGGAAATGGTGGGGGTGGTAGTGGTGGTCTCGGGTGCGTAGCATATACCGCGTTCAGTGATAGTGCTGCCTCCATTGTTGACCACATTGCCGCCCACTGATGTGGCAGATGTAACGCTAACGGTGGGGGCAGTGGAACTGGTGGCCACTGTCGGGGCAGCGGCACCATAAACGCAACGGACTGCGTATTTGTTGGTTTCACCCGTATATCCAGTACCGGCAATCAAGGTGGGATTGTTGTACCTTAACGAATACACAGCACCAGAAGTGGTGGTTCTGAAACGGGTTAATTCGCCGTTATTATATTGCGTAGAGCCATAATAGTAACCTGCCGGATAGGCATTGAAGCCTGAGGCATTGTTGGAGCTCGGAGTATTGCCCGGAGCGCAAGTGATGGTGTTAGCGTCTTTCCAGTTAGAGGTTGTATGAGCGAGAGCTTTGGCAATATTGGCAGACGTACCATTACACTGGTAGTCGCTTTGACCCTGCATATAGGTCTTCAAGGCTTCGAACTCTGCAGTGGTCGGGACGTGCCAGCCAAGAGGACAAATACCCCGGACAGGCAATGTGGTAGAGGCGGTACCCTGCATGGTGCCTTTCTGGGTATAATGACGTCCGGAAATAGATCCGAAACCACTATAGTCTTCGCTGTTAATATTCGTGGTGGTACGCAAGTTTTCTGCCAACCAGCACTGGGTTCCGAGGCCAACCGTGGCGTATGTGTAGCCGTCATACGTAACGGTCTCCGGATAGGATGATCCTAACTTAGCCTTACAAGAGTTGGGATCCGACTGGGCCGTGAAATACTTGACGGCGCCGTATGCGGTATCCACACCGCTGATGGCGTATGCACGATAATAGTATTTGGTACCGGAAGTCAGACCGGAAAGATAACATGACGGAATGTCGTAGGGGTATGATGAAGGCTGCGTAGAGACAGTATTTGCTTTATCTGACACACCAGATTTACCAATCATCAGCGTAGTAGTTGAGCTGGCACTGGTGCTATACACAACACCGCATTTGGTGAGGTTCGTCATGGGCGGTACATTGTCGTTCTCGGTGATGACACCGGGCTTGATATACAGGTTCACCGACCCGCTGGAAACCGTAATGTTGAAGATATTCGTGGAAGACGCATCGTTCGTCTCTACGGTAGGCGGGTTAACGGTATAGTTTTCGCCGTTGTTGTTGGCACGGATACAACGGACACCCAACTTGGAGCTGGAAGCAGACGTGGAATATTTGTAGAAATTGGATGTGGTGGTAGAACCTTTGTCCCATTCACAAGCTTCAGTGGTGAACAACTCACAATAACTTGTGCCATTGTTCGGAACAAAAGACATACCCAATTCATTCTGTCCATCAACAACATTACTACTCCAGCCTATGGTGGACATCAAAGCTTTACTGGCATTTGCCTTAATGTTGGCATAAGTCACTAATTGTTCAAAATCAGCGTTGCCGGGTACGCGCCAGCCCACAGGACAAATACCTTGAGTCTGGGTAGAAGTTGCGGTAGCAGAAGTGTTGGCCATCACATCTGTAAAGGAGTATTTAAGGCCAGCGACGGTAGCACCGAGGGAGGGAGTTGTAGGAGAAGTGACTGCGGTGGTGCCGTTAGGCCAGTGCGTCACGCGGAGGTTCTCGCGCATCCAGCACTGGTTGCCGATACGCACCGTAGAATAGGTGTTTCCATCCACATCGGTTACAGTCGGAGTATTCGGACAGGCCTCGCCGTCCTTCGGGGTGTTCATCTCCTTGTTCAGCTTCTTGATGCTGTCGTTCAGTTTATCCAACTCATTGCTCAAGTCATTGAACTTGGTCAACATGTTCTGATAGACCGTCTCCAAATCGCAGAAGTTCACGGCATTTTTGCAGTTGCTAGTGCTGAAATTGTCGTCAACGGTGAGAGATCCGTCATCTTCGATGGCACTCAATACGGAAGGAACGAGCAAACGACCGGTAGTAGCATTGATAACAACATCATCATCGAATTTAACGTATTCGTCAAAATAGGCCTTGTCATAGAATTCAACCATACTGTAGAAATCAGCCCAAAGACCGGTAAAGGTGGTCCAATCGGTAAAGGTCTTTTCGCCACCGACGGTTTCATCCTCGGTCTTGGTCACATAGTTGCTCATGTCGGCATCGGTGAGGTAGTCGTCCATATTGGGTGCATTCAAGATGTAGGCGGGAGAGGTGGGATCGGTTTCCAACCAATTAGACTGCACCTGTGCGGGAATCTCAGCCGCGGTAATATAACCCACATCGTTGGTGAAATAGCTGAGGGTGTCGGGAATGTTGGTCAAATCGTTAAAATTATTGGAGAAAGCCACAACACCGAAAGAAGGCTTGTTGGTCACGTTGTCCCAATCGGCGCTCACCTTTACGAAACCGCCGTTGGTCAGGAAGATGGTGTCGTTGCTGATGCTCAGAATCTGGTATTCGGAAGCGGCCTCCGGAATGGTGATGGTGGCATCACCAGCCTGGTTGGTGGTGAAAGTGCCGAGGGTTGTGGTGCCCTGCTTGATGGTCACCGTGGCGTTGTTCACCGTCGGGTCGGTTTCCGTGAAAGTCGGGGAGGTGAGGTTGATTTCACCGGCAGCGGCTTGGTTGGTGGTAAACGCACCCACCTCCGTGCCGTCCTGCTTGATGGTGATGGTGACATCATTCACTGTCGGGACTGCCGGAATGTCGGTCAACTTTGCGTATTGGGCGGCGTCGGTCATCTCGGCCACGGTGGTCGGAACCGTGATGTTCACGTTCTGGTTGGTGCCCTGGTTGGCCGTGAACGTGCCCACGTCGGTACCGTTCTTTTGGATGGTCAAGGTGGCGTCGTTCACCGTCGGAGCTGCCGGGATGTCGGTCAACTTCGCGTATTGGGCGGCGTCGGTCATTTCGGCTACCGTGGTCGGAACCGTGATGTTGATGTTGGCGGGCATGGCTTGGTTAGCGGTGAAGGTGCCCACCGGCACGCCGTTGCGCAGGAGGGTCAACTGTCCGTCGGCCACCGTCGGGGAGGTGAGGTTGATTTCCTGGACACCACCCTGGTTGGTGGTGAAGCTGCCCACCACGGTGCCGTCCTGCTTGATGATGATGTTACCGTTGTTCACCGTCGGGTCGGTTTCCGCAGTGAGGAAGCCGCTGTCGTTGGTCAGCTCGCTCGTGGTGGTCGGAATGGTCGGCGTGCCAGTCAAGTCGTTGTAGCTGCCGGAAATGGCAACCGGGGCGAGGTTCGGCTTGTTCAGAATGTATTGCACGCTGGTGTTGTCGGTTTCAGTCCAGTTGGCGGGCAGCTGGGAGGAGGTGATGTCCACGAGTGGAATCGTGGTCGAATTCGTGCCTGTAGCGTCGGTCACCGAAATCACGACACTTCCGCCAACCAGTTCGGCCGTCACGATCGGGGAGAAACCGTTCTCACCATCCTGACCGTTGGTCACCGTGTAGTTGTAGGTGGTGTTGTCGCTGTACGTGATGGTGTAGGTATCTACATTGCCAACCGTGTTGGTTTTTTCAATGGAGGCGATACCTTTACCGGCAGGACCTTGCTCACCTTGCGGGCCTTGAGCACCGGGCTCACCGTTGGACACGGCGAAGGTCTTGGAAGTGCCGTTGTTGAAGTCTATACGATAGGTGTTCTCCAAACCGACCGTGCTCTCGAGAACGACATCGGTGATGCTCACGCCGTCCTGGCCGTTGGCACCGTCCTGACCGTTGGTCACGGTGAAGGTGGTGGTATTGTTGTCGGTATAAGTGATGGTGTAGGTATCGACATTATCGTTGCTGCCGGTCTTGGCAATCGTGGCGATGCCGCGACCGTCCTGGCCATTGGCGCCGTTAAGACCATTGGTCACGGTGAACGTGGTGGGAGCACCGTCCGTGTAAGTAATGGTATAAGTATCAACATTATCGGTTGTGCCGGTCTTATCCACGGAAACGATACCGCGGCCGTCCTGACCGTTGGTACCATTCGTACCATTGGTGCCGTTCGTGCCGTTGGTCACCGTGAAGGTGGAGGAGGTGTTGTCGGTATAGGTGATGGTGTAGGTGTCAACGTTCGCGTTGGTGCCGGTCTTATCCACGGAAACGATGCCGCGACCGGGAGCGCCGCTGTTGATCGGAATGGTGACCGTGTTACCGCCGGAGATGGTCAGCTGGTCGCCGTTGAGTTCAAGGGTTTGCGGGACACCTTGACCGTCTTCGCCGTCATTCACCACGATGGTGGAAGTGGTGCCGTCGGTGTAGGTCATCGTATAGGTGTGGGTTGTACCAGAGGTCACAGGACCGGTGAAGGAAGCGATGCCAACGCCATCGGCACCAGGAGCACCGGGAGCGCCAGGGGCACCGTCGGCACCAGGAGTACCAGGAGTACCATCAGCGCCCTTCAAGGAGTTGAGGAAGTCAGCTTCAGAGCCTGTATTACCGGCATTGAGCCAAATTTGGTATGCGGAAAGTCCGTCTGTACCGGGAGCACCGGGAGCACCGTCGGCACCAGGAGTGCCAGCTGCGCCATCAGCGCCTTTCAAGGAATTGAGAAAATCAGCCTCGGTGCCGGTGTTGCCAGCATTGAGCCAGATTTGATAAGCGGAGAGACCATCAGCGCCAGGAGCGCCAGGAGCACCGGGAGCACCGTCGGCACCAGGAGTGCCAGCTGCGCCATCAGCACCCTTCAAGGCATTGAGGAAATCAGCCTCGGTACCGGTATTACCGGCATTGAGCCAGATTTGGTATGCGGAGAGACCATCAGCACCGGGAGCACCAGGGGCACCAGGAGCACCGTCGGCACCGTCTGCGCCAGGAGCACCGGGAGCACCGGGAGCACCGTCCACGCCATTGGTGACGGTGAAGGTGTACATCGTATTGTCAGTATAAAGAATAGTATAGGTGTCCACATTAGCCACCGTGTTTTTCGTCACGCTGGTAATACCGCGTCCATCGGCACCAGGGGCGCCGGGCGTGCCAGGAGCACCGTCCGTACCATTGATACCGTTAGTCACCATGAAAGTGGAACTCGTATTGTCAGTGTAGTTGATCGTGTAGATATCCACATTGCCGGCGTGTGTCGGCTCAGAAATAGAGAGGATGCCTCTGCCGGCAGGGCCTTGATCACCTTGCGGGCCTTGGGCACCCGTAGCACCGGTAGCACCGGCAGGACCTTGGTCACCTTGCGGGCCTTGAGGACCGGCAGGACCTTGATCACCTTGCGGGCCTTGAGGACCCGTGGCACCGGCAGGACCTTGGTCACCTTGCAGGCCTTGAGGACCTTGCGGGCCTTGAGGACCAGCGGGACCGGCAGGACCTTGAGCACCGTCCTGACCGTTGCGAAGGATGTAGGTTTGGGCGGGACCCTCGGCGGGAGTCAGCACCAGCACGTAGCCGGAGTCCGTCGGGGTAATCGCGAACGCGGGGACATTGCCCGCCTGCGCAGCGTAGAGGGCGTAAGGTACGCTCAGCATCTGCTGCGTGCTCGTGATGGAATAGTTGCTGCCGCCATTCGGGTCAACCTCAGACTTCAAGTAGTAAGGGCCTTGACCCCAGTCGATGCTCCCGAACTGCCCTTGCTGGGCATTGCCGTTGCCGACTTCGAGGGTCATCAGACCGTTGGCGTTCGTGGTGACCGTTTGGGTCTCCACATACACGGGGGTGCCGGTGGCGGTGCCTTGCAGCACACTCACACGTACACCCACGTTCGCGTTCGTCACCAGCTGGTTGGTCGCATTGCGCACCACAGCCTGGTAGCTGAACTTCTCAGGCGCCTGTGCGAACAAACTCGCCACACAAAGCACCATGATCGTGATGATTAAGTAAAGCTTTTTCATAATACTATGATTTAATGAATGAAAAATTGTCGTTTTTTTCAGTTTAGTGATTTATAGTTTAGGGGGCTAAACTCCTAAACTACTTACGGACCACCTTAAACGTCTTCAGCGGTTGTTTGCCGTCGCGGAGTTCAAGGTAATAGGTTCCGGTGGCGTATTGGCCGATTTGGAATTGGGTGATGTCGTCCACCACATCGATGATCTGGAGCAGTTTGCCCTTGCTGTCGAAAAGGTGGGCTTGGAGTCCGCCGGTGGGGATTTCGAAGCCGTTAAGCTCCAACTGCGCCAAGTTCTCGGTGGGGTTGGGATAGACGAGAGCATTGAGAGAGATCATGGGGTATTTGTTGACACCCACCGTCTGGATCTCGTAGGGCTGTTGCACACCCTCGGCCACGGAAATGGATCCGTTGCTGTTGGAGACGGTCTCCACCGCAATCTGTCCGACGGTATAGCTGACGCTACCGTTGGCATTCTGCGCGTCGCCGCCCACGGGCACGATGGCCGACTGGCCGAAAGCGAAAAAGCTTAACGCGCTGAAACACAGGAAAATGTAAAATCTTTTCATATTGGTAAATTTAATGATACTATTATTCAAAATACGCTCTGCAAAATTAAAAAAAAACTTTTATGGTTCGTATGACTTTTTTTTTGCATATATTCTTGGATAAAGAACAAAACACTGGTTATCAAAAAGATACATGTTGATAAGTTGTTGATAACAAAAAAAAATACGTAAAAATACGTAGAAGGGTGGTTCAAAGTTCATGGTTTCAATGTAGAGACGCAAAATTTTGCATCTCTACAGTCCCTGAAACTTGAAACTTGAGACCACCTCACCCATTCACAATCCCGTGCTCGAACACCCAGCTGATTAGTTCTCCGGTGCTGTTGAATCCCAACTTCTTGAAGATGTTATTCTTGTGGGTCTCCACGGTGCGGGAACTGATACTCAGTGCTTCCGCGATCTGCTTGACACTCAAGCCGTTGGCACATAGCCTCACAATCTCAAGCTCCCGGTCGGTGAAGAGGTCCTCGGCATGTTCCTTGGCGGTGGAGACGGCGTGGATGATCTCGGAGACATCCTGCCCGAAGTACTCAATGCCGTTGTAAACGGAATGGATGGCGGCGACCAAGGTGGGAATGTCGGCGTATTTGCTGATGAATCCCATGATGCCCATGTCCACGAGATGAAGGATGGTCTCCTTGTTCGTGTTGGCGGAGATGACCAGAACCTTGATGTCGGAGCCCCGGTGCTGGAGGAACTGCACCACCTCAGACCCGTTGCCGTCGGGAAGGAGCAGGTCGAGGAGCACCACGTCCACCTCCTGCAGCTGCTTGAGTTGGTTCTTGGCCTCCTGCACGGAACCGGCCTCCGCCACGATGGAGCAGCCCGTACGCGGGTTCAGCGCCATGGTCATACCCATGCGGGTCAGAATTTGGTCTTCGACGAGTAGGATTTTGATCATACTTGTTGGTGCTTCATTCCCAGGGCCCGCTTCGCTCACCCTGGGTTAACATAGGTCGGGCTTTCAGCCCTTTTTGGAATGTATAAACTTCTATACCATCATTCAGAACGATGACTCGTTGGTGGGCAGGTGCAAGGTAAACGTGCTCCCCTCCCCCACGACGCTGTCGAAGGTGAGGTCGGCGTGGGCCAGCTGGGCGAGGGTGTGGCAGACAATGAGGCCCAAGCCCGTGCCGGACTCCTCTCTTGTGCCCAAGGTGGAAATGTCCTGTTTCCGGAAGAGTCTGGCTTTCAGCTCGTCGGTCATCCCCACTCCGTGGTCAACCACCGAGAGGGCGATGCGGTCGCCGTCAGGAGCGGCCACCACCTCCACGGAGCCGCCGGGGTGGGAGAACTTGATGGCATTGGAGAGAAGGTTCCGCAGGATGGTCTCCACACAGTTGAGGTCCGTGAATGCGTAGCAACTCTCACCGAGCTGGGGCATGATGCGGATCTGCTTCTCGGCGGCGGCTGTCTGCACGACTTTCACGGATTTGCGCACCACGGCGGCGAGATTGACGCGGATGGGGTTGCACGTCATCCGCCCGCTCTCAATCGAAGCCCAGTCGAGCAGGTTGGTGAGCAGTTCACTAAGATGCTCGCCCGACTCTTTCAAAGCTTGGATCTGCCGCTTTTTCGTCGCGTCATCCACCTCCTCGTAGTGCTCGATCAGGTGTCCGAGCAGCTGTGCCTGGGCCTTCACGGGGTTCTTTAAGTCATGAGAGATGATGGAGAAGTAGCGGTCCTTGACGAGGTTGGCCTCCTCCAACTCGGCATTCCGTTTCTGACGGATCTTGGCCAACCGGTAGCCAGAAATCGCCAACAAGACGGCTAAGAAAATCACCACAAGCAAAGAATAGGCGATGATGTTGCGTTTATGGATGGCCTCGCGTTGCATCTCCACCTCCTGTTCCTTCTCCTTGAGGTCGAAACGCAGCTGGTACTCGCCGATGATCTTCTGCTGGCGCTCCTCGTTGAGGGAGTCCTTCAGCGCGACTGAGCGTTCCAGATAGTCCATCGCCTTGTCCAAACGACCGGTCACGCGGTAGAGGTCGCTCAAGTTCCGCTGGATGCGGCACAACTGCGGGCGAAAGCAGGTCTGCAGACATAGAGCTTCGCCTTCGAGCAGGTGCCGCTCGGCCTCGTCATAGCGCTTCAGCTGCGTCTCACAAGATCCCAACTGCTTGAGGGTGATGATTTTATCAACGGTATTGTTCGTTTGTTCGAAGATTTCCAACGCTTGCAGGCAGGTGGCGCGGCACTCCTCCCATCGCTGTCTGTTGGCGAAGATGTCAGACTTCTGCGACAGCCGGATGCCGACTTTCTCGGTGCGGCCGGCCTTGCGGTCGATTTCTATGGCCTCCTCGATGGCGTCCAAAGCCTCGTCGGGGCGGTCGGCCAAGAGCAGGATCTCGCTTTTCACGCCGAGACGGATGGCCAGCGCCCGGTCGTCGTTTCCCCTGCGCTCGATGTCAATGGCGCGGTCGATGTATTCGAGAGCCTTGTCGAGGTGTTTGGTATAGCAGTGGATGGCGGCTAAGGAATTGAGGGCGCTGCTGCGGATGCGGTCGTCGCCGAGCCGCTCGCCCACCTCGTAGTCCTTTTGGGCGTAGTCCAAGGCTTTCACGAACTCCCCTTGCCGGAAGTAGGCCACATTGAGAAGCTCATAACAGCTTGACATCCAACGCAGGGAATCCTTAGAAATCAGCTTCTCCGCTTTCAACCCGAGTTCTGCGGCCTGCACAAACAGCCCCCCGCCGAGCTGGTGAAGCCCCATACCGAGATAGACCAGCATTTCGTTGAATTTGCGGTCGGAGGACTTGCGGTCGGGCACGGGCCAGTCATACAGTTCCTCTTGCACAAACCGGTCGATCAGCTGATTGGCGACGACGTTCTGCCGACTTCCTTTGCTCTGCTCGAAAACCCGGAACAGCGAATCCGCGTCCGCCTGTGCGAAAATCAACACGGGGAACAGCAACAACACCACGGTTAGGACTCGTCTAAACATTGTGATTAGTGATTTGTGATTTGAGATTATCTCAGGAGGGATGCGTCATGCATTTCAACCAAACGTTGGTACTCTGTCGTAGGTTGAAGCAGATAGATGCGACGGTCATTCTGCAAATAGTACCGTTGGCCATAATGGATCAATTTCGGGTTATCTAACGCCAAACCTTTTATTTTCAACACATTATCATCAAAAAGATAGACCACTTTGTTTTGAATGGGGGTGCTCCACAGTTGAACCTCGACAAATTTCGGGGCGTTATCGGGAACCGCCGTCGCGTTCTTGTTGGCATCGAAATAGAGCACCGGCACCTCGCTCTTGGAAATCAGCTTCACCGAGGTCACGTTGGCCTCCTCCCTCTCCGTCGGCATGGGAGAGTCCTCGTCATCCAACAGGAAATCCATGGAGCTTTCCTCCATGAAGAGAGAGTCACTCTGAAGAGAATCCACCGTCGCGGCAGGCGTGTCACTGTCCGGGCGGTCCTGATAGCGGTGTACAATATAAGTATATACGGTATCGGAACTCCCGGAGGGATCCGGCGCGATCACTTTCACCTCGGCGGGTGCTTTCGGACGGATTTTACTCTCCACGATGAAGGCGACCAGCACACCGGCCAACAACCCGATGATAATACCGAGAAGCAGGATAATCCCTTTTTTGGTGGCTTGGTTGGACTGGTTTTCCATCGTTTCGCTACTAACTAATTGGCGGGCAAAGATACATTTTTTTCAATCAGAAATCATATCCTACCCCGAGGTAAAAACCTATTTTGTTATAGGCACTGTTCCATGAGAAATTGACCATCATGGGACCGAACTTGGAGTTGTAGCCTGCCTGCAATGCGACAGCATACACCGGGCGGCACATCTCTTTGAGGGAATCTCCGTCGTGGAGTGCGGCCCCGATAATCGAAAGGTAGGTTTTCTTCCAGACCTTGAAACGCAGCTCGAGGTCGGCGGTGGTCAGCAATCTCTTGCGGAGGCTGGCGGAGCTATATCCGATGAACGGTATCTGATGCTCGTAGTAGCGTCCCGGGACCGTGCCGCCCACATAGTTCTGCATGTAGGGGTTCTTGTCGGAATCACCGAAAATGTAACGTCCGTTAGCGGAGGCGACGATCGCAAAGAACTTGCATACGGGAATCACCCCGTGAATTCCCGTTGAAACGAAATGGGTCTGATGGAAGTCATAGTCATAGTTGGCCGACACACGCACGCCGCGATCGGGGAAGTAGCGGGCGTTCTCATGGTCATACGTGAACCTCAGGAAGAGATATGCAGAATAATCCCGCCAGTTCCAATAGGAGTCAGGAATGGAGTCCATTCTGGGTTCAATGACCTTGCGGTAAGGCGTATGTTCGAAACGGAATCCCCCCTTGAGGTTCACCTGGCTCCATCGGGTACCCGCCACATACAACTGCAGTTCGTTGCGCCAGGTCTGCTCGAAATACTGGAAGTCGAACTCGTGGTCCTCGGTACCCAGCATCGTCCGGTACAATGATTTGGCCGAAACGCCGAACTTGGGCCCCCGGAGAGGCAGATAATACCATTCCAGTTTCAAGAAGGGCGACATGGACACCCTGAGCGTGACATCAAACAAAGATCCGAAAATCTTGTTCCGGCCAAGCCCGAAATTGATTTGCGCGGCGAACCACTCCTCCGTATCAAAGCGAAGACCAAAGCCTAAGGAATTGGTCGGACGCTTCTCACAACGGAACACCAGTTTATACACATCCGCGCTATCCTCCTCCAACTGGTAGGTCACCTTGGAGAAGCCCATCGTGCCGAAAATGATGGCCTGAGACAACTCGAAGTCGTACTGGCCATGATAATCGTTCTCCTTGAGACGCACTTTCCCGTCAATATACTCCTCCTCGCGATAGGAGACGCCCTCGTATTCCACATCGCTGATCATCACTTTTGTCTGTGCTGTGTTGATGGGTTTCGGATGATGCATTTTGCGGCCTCCGTTGCCCACTATCCGCACAATGCTGTCCAACTCGCGCTCATGCTTGACGGCCTCGGCATAGCCCCGCATGATCAGGGTGGCTATCTCCTCCGTGCCAAAACTCAACATGCCAAATCCCGTGATATCCGGCGTGATATAGACCGTGGTGTTCTTAATATTCCGGTTGTGCGCTTCCAAGCCTCCCGAATACTGGGCGGTCTGCAGCAGAATGTCGGCCATGTTGTTCACCTTCTGGTAGTCGCGAGGGATGGAGATCTCCACCCCGATGATGATGTCCGCGCCGGCTGCCTTGGCGATATCCGTGGGGAAGTTGTTCTTGGTGCCGCCGTCGGAGAGTATCATCGAATCCACGCGCACGGGCATGAAATAGCCCGGGATGGACATGGTGGAGCGCATCGCGTCGATGATGGAACCCGATGTCCAATGCTTCTCCGTCTGGGTGACGATTTCGGTAGCCACACAACAGAATGGGGTGGGAAAATCCAAGAAACTCATGTCGTCCTGATACCCGACACTCAAGGAACTCAGCATATTATAGATGTTCAGGCCATACAAGAAACCCGACGGCAAGCTTCGTTTGAAATCCAGGCCTTGGAAAGGAATATCCAACACGTAAGTCCCTTTATACATTTTTCGGGTATATGTATAGAAATCCAAGGGAATATTGTCGCTCATCATGACATTCCAGTCAATAGAGCTCACGATAGAATCGATTTCCGTGGCCGAATAGCCCATGGCGTACAGGCCGCCCATGAGTCCGCCCATACTGGTTCCGGCCACGAAATCCACAGGGATTCCCTTCTCCTCCAAGTATCGGAGCACACCGATATGCGCAGCCCCTTTGGCACCGCCGCCGGAGAGGACCAGCGCCACCGTGGGGCGTTTCTCCTTCTTTCGGATATCTGCAAAACGCTTCTGCATCGCCGCGAAAAACACGGAATCCGCCTTAGGATCATAGCTGACGTTGACCAGTTTGTCCATTTGAGCGAAAGCACCTCCCGCCATCAGAACCAAAACCACAGCAACCATCGCCCGCTTAAAGCCACACTGAAGAATCCGTATTCCTTTGATAATCAAATCGTTCATAAAACCAAACAGTCTTGCAAACACATTGCGCAAATGTACATATTTTACAAACACCCCGAGGAGATCATGAATGATGAATGATGAATAATCAATTTTCAATTAACAGTCACCCTCCGAAATCGTCGTAATGCACCATTTCCGGCTCAACACCTAAACTGTCGAGCATCTTCAGGACCGCCTGCAACATCATGGGCGGACCGCAGATGTAGTATTCGATGTCTTCAGGAGCGGGATGGCCCTTCAGGTACTGTTCGTAAATCACCTCATGGATGAAGCCCGTCGGACCGGTCCAGTTATCCTCCGGAAGCGCGTCCGAAAGGGCAACATGGAAGGAAAAATTATCGTGTTCGGCGGCAATCTGCTCGAACTCTTCAATGTAGAAGAGTTCCTTGCGCGAACGTCCACCGTACCAGAAGGTGGTCTTGCGCGACGTGTGCCGTGTCTTGAACTGGTCAAAGATGTGCGAGCGCATGGGCGCCATGCCCGCACCACCGCCGATGAACATCATCTCGCGGTCGGTCCCCTCCACGAAAAACTCGCCGTAAGGACCCGACACGAAAACCTTATCGCCCGGTTTCAGACTGTAGATGAACGATGACGCCACCCCGGGGTTGACCTTCTCCATGCGGCCTTTCTTGCGATTGAATGGCGGCGTGGCAATGCGGACGTTAAGCTTCACCATCCCGTTCTCCGCCGGATAGTTGGCCATGGAATAAGCCCGCACGGTATTGGCCGGATTCTTCATCTTCAGGTCGAAAAGGCCCATTTTCCGCCAATCGGCGCGGTAGGGCTCTTCGACGTCGATGTCTGCGAAGGAAACGGTGCAAGCGGGGATGTCGATCTGGATGTAGCCGCCGGAGCGGAAGTCCATCGTCTCCCCTTCCGGCAGTTGCAGCACCAATTCCTTGATAAACGTGGCCACGTTGCGGTTGGAGAGCACCGTGCATTCCCATTTCTTGATGCCGAAGAAACTTTCGGGGATCTCGATTTGCATCTCCTCGCGCACCTTCACCTGACAGAAAAGACGCACGTGGTCGGCAGCCTCCTTGCGGGAGATATGCGCCAGCTCGGTGGGCAGAATCTCGCCTCCTCCGGAGAGCACTTTGCCCCGACAGGTACCGCAGGAGCCGCCCCCGCCGCACGCCGACGGCACAAAGACCTTCTCGTCCGCCAACGCCTGCAGCAACGTGCACCCGCGCTCATGCTCGATCTCCTTCTTCCCGTTGATGCCGATTTTCACTTTCCCCTCAGGAATCATCTTCTTGCGGGCAAACAACAGCACACCCACCAGTAACCAGATGATTACCAGGAAGATTAGGATTGCGGATAGAATGGTTAAGAGGTACATTGTTCAAAGTTCAAAGTTCAAGGTTCACAAATCACACGTCACACGTCATACGTCTCACGTCTCACATCCCCAAAAAGCACATAAACCCCATTCCCAACAGGCCGGTGATGATGTAGGCGATGCCGTTGCCTTGCAGGCCGGAGGGAATTTTCGCATATTTCAGCCGCTCGCGGATGGCGGCGAAGGCGGTGATGGCCAACAGCCAGCCGATGCCGGAGCCTACCGCATAGGCCAGACTGTGCGCCACGGTGGGGAAGTTGCGCTCCTGCATGAAGAGCGAGCCGCCGAGGATGGCGCAGTTCACGGCAATCAGCGGCAGGAAGATGCCCAACGCCATGTTCAGCGCGGGAAGGTAACGCTCGAAGACCATCTCCAACAGCTGCACAATGCCCGCAATCACCGCGATGAAGAGAATCAGCGACAGGAAGGAGAGGTCGGTGGTCGCGAAACGGTCACTCAGCCAAACCAATGCCCCTTTCCTGAGCAAATACTTGTCTATAAGGTAGTTGACAGGCACCGTAACCGTCAGCACAAAGCATACCGCCAGACCCAACCCGAACGCGGTCTTCACATTCTTCGACACGGCCAAATAGGAGCACATGCCCAAGAAGTAGGCGAAAACCATGTTGTCGATGAAGACGGAACGAAGGAAGATTTCTATCATTTGGGTTAGTGGGTTAGTGGGTTAGTGGGTTAATGGGGTTGGGTTCACCCCACATCATTCATAATTCTTAATTGTATTCCGTTCCCAGAACACACCGTCGGAATAGCCCTGAATCGTGGGATTCGAATCGGCGAGGAGGAGGCGTTTGGCGGCCCAAAAGCAGTATTCGCGGTTGATTTCAATGCCGATGAAGTGCCGGCCCAGCTTCTTGGCGACCACGGCGGAAGTGCCGCTGCCCATGAAAGGGTCGAAAATCTTGTCACCGGGTTTTGAGGAAGCGAGCATGAGTTTCGCGTACAGTTTCTCGGGCTTCTGGGTCGGATGATCCGTGTTTTCGGGCATCGACCAGAAAGGGACGCTTATGTCGTCCCAGAAATTCGAGGGATGTGTCAGCCGGAATCTGCCTTCCTGCGTGTCGTCCCAGTCTTTCGGTTGCCCGTCCACCCGATAGGGTGCCAACACCTTCCGCTTCATCTTGACCGCATCTACATCGAAATAGTAATGCTTGGGATCCTTCACCGCAAACCAGATGTCTTCCATCCCGTTTTTCCAATTATTCTTCGCCCCCCTACCCTTCTCTCGCTGCCACGTAATGCGGTTCAGAATCGTAAGCTTCTCTTCTATAATCCGTTGCATCGATGAAGAGCATTTCCAATCCCCGCACATATAGAGCGAGCCGTTCGGTCTTAACTTATCACAAACAGGATAGAACCAACTACGCAAATACTGCTCATAATCTTCCGCTGTCATCGAGGAAAACTTTCTCCCGTGAAAGTCCTTGTCCAAATTGTACGGCGGATCCACGATAATGAGGTCGAAATATTCGTCAGGAATCAGGTCGATGCAGTCGGACAGGTCACCATTGATGAGCAGGTCGTCACGGAATCCGGCGCGCAGGCCATCCACCGCAGTGACCAGCTGTTCCAGCTGCTCACGCTCGTCCTCCCGGATGGTTATCGTCCGGTTTCGGTTGGCTCTATGTTTTTCCGTTGGCATATTGACTGTTCTTTGCTATGATTCGGTATTCGTCCCCAGGGCTCGCTATCGCTCACCCTGGGTTGACCTGTTTCGGGCTTTCAGCCCCCTTAATAAAGACGTTCAAAAATATTATTGGAGGTTATCGTTTCATCATTCATCATTCTTAATTCTTAATTGTACCGTTTTTCGCCCAAATGATCACCCCGACCAGAATCAGCGCCATGGGTGGCAGGATCATCAGGCCGTTGTTGAGGTAGCCGGCGGCGTACCAGCTGTCGGGGACAACCTGCTGGTTCCAAAGGGTACCGGAGCCAAGCAGTTCGCGAAAGAAGGCCACCACGACGAGCACCAGGCCGTATCCGAGACCGTTCATCACGCCGTCTATCAGCGAGGGCAGCGGCTTGTGCGACAACGCGAAGGCCTCCAACCGTCCCATGATGATGCAGTTGGTGATGATCAGTCCGACGAACACCGACAGCATCTTGCTCACATCGTACAGGGTAGCCTGCAGCACTTGGTCAACCACAATGACGAAGAAGGAGACGACCAGCAGTTGCACGATGATGCGGATGCGGGACGGTATCGTATTGCGTATCAGCGAGATGATAAAGTTCGAGCAGGCGCACACCACCGTCACCGAAAGGGCCATGACCACGGCAGGCTTCAGCTGCGCGGTGACCGCCAGCGCGGAGCAGACGCCCAACGTCTGCACCAAAATCGGATTATCCTTGCTCAATGGCCCGAGGTATTTCTTCATACATTCAATTCGAGGCGGCAAAGGTACAAAAAATAGTTTCAAGTTTCATGTTTCAGGTTCAAAGTTCCATTAACCTTCTAACCTACTAAACTCTAAACTTCTAACCAATAAACTTTTTTTGTACTTTTGCACCCGATAAAATTTTTGTGATATTATGCGCAAAGAAGTTGACTTTTTAGTGATTGGTTCAGGTATCGCGGGACTTTGTTTCGCGTTGAAAGCGGCCAACTACGGTAAGGTTTGCATGATCACCAAGGGGAAAATGGACGAAGGGTCCACCCGTTACGCGCAGGGCGGCATCGCCACTGTCATGTATGAGCCTGACACCTACGAAAAGCATATCGAGGACACGATGGTGGCCGGTGACGAACTCTCCGACCGCAACATCGTGGACATCACCGTCCGTGAGGGAACAGAGCGCGTGATGGAGCTCGTGAAATGGGGCGTCGATTTCGACAAGAACCAGGATGGCACCTTCGCGCTGGCCAAGGAGGGCGGCCACTCCGAGTATCGCATCCTCCACAACAAGGACCTTACCGGACTGGAAATCGAGCAAAAGCTCATCCAGGCCGTTCGGAAGAACCCCAACATCGAGATTTACGAGGGTCGGCTGGCCGTGGAAATCATCACCCAGCACCACCTCGGCGTGGAGGTCACCCGCCGCACGCCCGACATCACCTGCTACGGCGCGTACGTCTACAGTCCGGAGACCAAGCGAATCCACACGATTTTGGCGAAAGTGACGATGATGGCCACGGGCGGCATCGGCAACGTCTATGAGCACACCACCAACCCGCATGTCTCCACCGGCGACGGCATCGCGATGGTCTATCGCGCCAAAGGGGCAGTGCGCGGCATGGAGTTCGTGCAGTTCCATCCGACATCGCTCTACAACCCCAAGGATTCACCCTCCTTCCTGATCACCGAGGCCATGCGCGGCGCGGGCGCCATCCTGCGCGACGGCAACGGCGTGGCGTTCATGGAGAAGTACGACCCCCGCGGCTCCCTTGCGCCCCGCGACATCGTGGCCCGCGCCATCGACTCCGAAATGAAACGGCAGGGCGTCGATCATGTTTACCTCGACCCATCCCCGATCCCACAAAAGGAGATTTTCGATCATTTCCCCAACATTTACGCCAAATGCCTGAGCATCGGCATCGACATCACCAAGGAGATGATCCCTGTGGTGCCTGTCGAGCACTACTCCTGCGGCGGCATCGAGACCGATGAGTGGGGCGAGACCTCCATCCGCAACCTCTTCGCCTCCGGAGAATGCGCTTCGACAGGGCTGCACGGTGCTAACCGATTGGCATCCAACTCTTTGCTGGAAGCCGTCGTCTTCTCCCACCGCGCCTGCGTCAAGGCCGTGGAGTTGCTGCCCAACCTCAAGTTCTGCCGCGAGGTGCCCGACTGGGACAGCGAAGGCACCGTCCTCAACGAGGAGATGGTGCTCATCACCCAGGAACGCAAGGAGCTGCAGACCATCATGAGCAGCTACGTGGGCATCGTGCGCTCCGACCTGCGTCTGCAGCGCGCCTTCGACCGCCTCGAAATCCTCTACCGCGAAACCGAGGACCTCTACAAGAAGTCCATCCTCAACCCCGAAATCTGCGAACTGCGCAACCTCATCAACATCGGCTACCTCATCGTCCGCCACGCCATGGCCCGCAAGGAGAGCCGCGGCCTGCACTACTCCCTCGACTACCCGCATAAGAACGGAAACTAAAAGCACTGGCGAGTTTGAGATTCCGTTTCCTCCTATCGTCGGAAACGGAATGGAGGTGCGAAAAACAAACATATTATAAAAGATATACCCTAAGCAGTCCCGAAGGGACAACACGCGCGAAGCGCAATTAACCCCACATAAGGCGAAGCCGCAATGTGGGGACCCTAAACCCTAAACCTTAAACCCTAAACCCTAAACCCTAAACCCTAAACCCCTAAACCCTAAACCAAATGAATCTAGAAGGAAGAAGAACCAGTTCAAACGTGGAAGACCGTCGGAAGGTGTCCGGCGGCACCATTGCCGGTGTCGGCATCGGCGGTACCTTAATCGTGGTGTTGCTCTCGATGTTCTTAGGGCGCAACCCGCAGGATGTGTTGCAACAGATTCAGCAACAAAACGTTACAACAGCCGAAAACCAGCGGGAGTTCACCCAGGAAGAACAGGAACTGGCGGAATTCGCCAGCAAGATCCTCGCCAGCACGGAAGACGTGTGGACGGAGGTGTTCCAGAAGATGGGCAAGACCTACCGCGCCCCCAAGATGGTGCTCTACACGGATGCCGTGCAGTCGGGCTGCGGCAACGCCACCTCGGCGGTGGGACCGTTCTACTGCTCGGCGGACGAATGCCTCTACATCGACCTCAGCTTCTTCAGCACGATGAAGCAGCAACTTGGCGCGGACGGCGACTTCGCGTACGCCTACGTGATCGCGCACGAGGTGGGGCACCACGTACAGCACCTGCTCGGCACCCTCGACCAGGCGCACGCCCAGATGTCGCGCATGAACTCCGCGGACGCCAACAAGGTGAGCGTGCGCATCGAGTTGCAGGCCGACTTCTATGCCGGTGTGTGGGGCTATTACGAAAACAAGACCTTCAAGTCGTTGGATGACGGCGACTTACGCGAAGCCATCGAATGTGCGGCAGTGATCGGCGACGACTACCTGCAAAAGAAGGCCACCGGCGGCTTCAACCCCGAATCATTCACCCACGGCACCAGCGACCAACGTATGAAATGGCTCAAGCTCGGCCTCACCACCGGTGATATGAGCAAGGGCAACACGTTCAACATTCCCGAATCGCAATTGTAGAGACGGTGTGCACACCGTCTCTACAGGACGAATAACCATTTGTTTCGAATTACCCCAAAACAATGACCGAACCCAGCGAGAAAAACGACAATTTCTTCCTCATCGCGGGCCCCTGCGTGGTGGAAGGAGAGGAGATCACCCTGCGTATCGCCCGCGAAATCAAGGAAGTATGCGGAGAATTGAACATCCCCTACTACTTCAAGGCTTCCTACCGCAAGGCCAACCGGTCGTCGCTAAGCTCGTTCTCGGGTATTGGTGACGAGCAAGCTTTGGCCGTGCTGCAACGGGTCAAGGACGAGCTCGGGCTCCCCATCGTGACGGACATCCACTCGGACGAGGAAGCTGCATGGGCAGCGCAAACCGCTGACATCCTGCAGATTCCGGCGTTCCTATGCAGACAGACGAGTCTGTTGGTGGCTGCAGCCAAAACCGGCAAGACCGTCAACATCAAGAAGGGACAGTTCATGTCGCCCGAATCGATGGGCAATGCCGTGGAAAAGGTGCGCCAGGCCGGTAACCCGAACGTGATGCTCACCGAACGCGGCACCACGTTCGGATACCAGGACCTCGTGGTCGATTTCCGGGGCGTTAAGGCCATGCAGCAATTCGGATGCCCGGTCGTTCTAGACTGCACCCACTCGCTGCAGCAGCCCAACCAGCCCTCCGGTGTCACCGGCGGCCGCCCCGACCTCATCGAGACCATCGCGAAGGCAGGCGTCGCCGTCGGCTTCGACGGCCTCTTCATGGAGACGCACCCCGACCCTTCCAAAGCTCTCTCCGACGGCGCGAACATGCTCCCGCTTCCCGAACTCAAACCTCTGCTCACCAAGCTAATCCGCATTCGTCAGGCAACTCATTAGTACGTATTCCATAAGGGCTGCAAGCCCGACACGTGTCAACCCAGGGTGAACGAAGTGAGCCCTGGAACAAAAAAAAATCAAATGAAGAAACAAAACCTCCATCGCCTAATCATAACCGTACTGGCACTCCTATGCTACGCCAACACGCTCACCCTACACTACGCGCTGGACGACCGCATGGTCATCTTGGAGAGCCAATACACCATCCGAGGCGGATGGGAATCCGTGAAAGCCATCTTCACCGAGGACACCTTCTCCGGCTACTTCGGCTCGGACCACTCCATCGTGGCAGGCGGCCGCTACCGCCCGATGTCTCAGCTCACCTATATGATTGAATTCCAGCTGTTCGGCAAGGGCATCAAAGAGAAAATCGGCGATCTGGACGACTATTACAACCTCCATAACGCCAAGAACGAGGAATACTTCTACGAGACCCCCCTTCCTGTAGTCAGCCATTTGATGAACGTGCTGTATTACCTCCTGCTCTGCCTGCTGATTTACGAAGTGTTGGCACGGATATTCCCGCAGCACGAGGGCAAGAAATGGTTCCAATCCCTGCCCTTCATTGCCGTGCTGCTCTTCGCCGTCCACCCCATCCACACCGAAGTGGTGGCCAACGTGAAAGGACGTGATGAACTTTTCGCCATGCTCGGTGCCTTCGCCACACTGTGGTGTTCCCTGAAATATGTCGACACCCGCAAGTGGTACTGGCTGATGATCAGTCTATTGGCATTCACTTTCGGCATCTTCTCCAAAGAGAACACCATCACCTTCCTCGCGGTACTGCCATTGGCACTGTTCTACTACAAGAACGAAGACAAGCGCACCGCAGACTATTTCATCACCCTAATTCCCCTCGTTATCGGAAGCGTATTTTTCATTTGGGCGCGCTACAAAGCGTTGGGCAGCATGATGCCGCCGGACCTCACCTCCAATATCCTCAACAACCCATACGTCCGTTCCACACGGGCACAACAGATTGCTACCGTGTTGATTACATGGGGAATCTACCTCAAACTGCTCTTCTTCCCGCACCCGCTCACCCACGACTACTATCCCCACCAGATCGCCATCACCGACTTCAGCAACCCGTTGGTTTGGCTGTTGTTAGCCGGCAGCATCGCGTTGGTGGTGTATGGCGTGTGGAAACTCAGGCAAAAAACCGTGCCGGCATTCGGCATCCTATATTTCATCTTCACCTTCTCCATCGTCTCCAACCTGCTGTTCAACGTGGGCACATTCATGAACGAACGCTTTGTCTTCATGTCCTCCATCGGCTTCACGCTGATTGTCGGCTGGTGGCTCTATCTGCTGAGCACCGCCTCCGTTCCGGCCTTGCAGAAGACCGCCGTCGGGGTCACGGGCGTGATATGCCTTCTGTTCGGCATCAAGACCTTCACGCGCAACTTCACTTGGAAGGACGACTTCACCCTTTTCCTCACCGATGTGAAAACATCCGACAACAGTATCAAGTGTAACATCTCGGCAGGCGGAAGTTGCCTGCAGCTATGGAAAAAAAGTCACAAAGAGCGCGACAAACGCGATGCCTATAAATACTTGGAAAAAGCCTTGAGACTGGACGATCATGCCCTGAATGCCTATCTGTTGCTCAGCGAGTTAGCCTATAATGACGATAAGATGGAACTGGCCTATCAAGCTGCCCGAAACGCCAAGCTCATCGACCCTGAAAACCCCCAGGCCAACAACCTGTTCACCATGGCTGAAAACGGGCAAAGAGCGCATGCTATCGATCCTGTTAACAAGCTTCTCGATGAAGGCAAGGTGGACGAGGCCTGGCGCGAAGTCAATGCCATCCTCGAAAAAGAGCCCGACAATGTGGTGGCCAAAAACGTGAAAGGCAATGTGTTGGGTCGTGGTTACGGCCGTTTGGACGATGCCATCAAGATTTTCGAGGAGATTGTAGCGGAGCACCCCGACTTCTCCAGCTCTTGGGAGAACATGGGCATCGCCTATGCCATCAAGCGCGACTTCCCCAACGCAGAGCGCTGCCTCCTCCATGCCCTCGAACTCTCCCCCGACAACGACAACATCCGACTGAATCTATATTATATGTATAAGGACAAAGGAGACGAAACCGAAGCGGAAAAGTATAAATAAAGGTTAGTCGGTTAATAGGTTAGTCGGTTAGAGGGTTATTTAACCGAATAACCGAGTAACCCACTAACCGAGTAACCCACTAACCGAGTAACCCACTAACCGAGTAACCCACTAACCGAGTAACCCACTAACCGAGTAACCCACTAACCCATAAGAATGAACCAACTTCTGGAAAGAATAAAAAACCAAAAAATCATCATCCTTGGTTTCGGCAAGGAGGGAATTTCCACCTACCGTTTCATCCGTCGGCATTTCCCTAAAATGAAATTAGTGGTGGCAGACGGGAATGAGAATCTGAAAACCGATGAGTTTGCCGACGACAAGCACGTCAAGTTCATCAAAGGGAAAGGATACGACCGCAACCTCAACGACTACGACCTTATTTTCAAGAGTCCGGGCATCAGCTTCAACATGCTGGACTATTATATTGAGAATGAAAAGATTACATCCCAAACCAATCTTTTCTTAGAATATTTCCATTCCCAGGTTATTGGCATCACGGGCACGAAGGGCAAGAGCACGACAGCCTCGCTGATATATCATATTCTGAACCATTCCCGCGGGAACGTTTTCCTTGCAGGCAACATCGGCACACCGTTCTTCGACATCGTGGAGCAGCTTACGCCCGATTCGCTTGTCGTGGCGGAACTTTCGGCTCACCAATTGGAGTTCGTGCACCATTCCCCCGACTACGCCGTGCTGCTGAACATCTACCAAGAGCATCTTGACCATTTCAACTCATTCAACAACTACCAGAACGCCAAGACGAATATCTTCAAGTTCCAGCAAAGTGGTAATTTCCTGGTTTACAACGGTGACGACGAACACATTCCCGGCTGGGTGAAGGGCAACCAACCTGAAAGCGACATCTGCATCTTCGGCACGCAGATCCATCCCGGGTTGCACGCCCGCTGCCACAACCACCGCATCCGCTTCATGAACGACGGCGAAATCGTCGATGAATACGACCTTATCGACTACAAAAACCTGCCCGGCACGCACAACTACTTCAACATCATGGCCGCCGTCGCCATCTGTCGCCGGTTAGGCTTGAAGCACCAAGTCATTATGGACGCCCTGCTGACGTTCAAGGGGTTACCGCACCGCATCGAGTTCGTGGGCGAGTTCCATGGCATCGAATTCTACAACGACAGCATCTCCACCATCCCTGAATCGGCCATTGCCGCCGTCAAGGCGTTGCGAGGCGTGGACACCCTTATTTTAGGCGGATTCGACAGAGGCATTGATTACCAAGTGCTTATCGACTTCCTCAAGGATAATCCGATTCCGAATATCGCCTTCACAGGTCCAGCGGGGCATCGCATGCTGGAAATGTGCCGCGAACAGAACGCCCTGCCCGAAAACTACATAGAGACCGACGACTATGCCGCCATTGTGCGCTTCTGCTACGACAAGACCCCATCCAACGGCGTCGCCCTCCTCTCCCCTGCCGCCGCTTCCTACAACCAGTTCAAGAACTTCGAACAACGCGGCGACACTTTCAAACAACTCGTCATTAACCTTTAACTTTTAACCTTTAACTAATGAAAAAGAACCTACTTCTCATCCTTTGTGCCGCAATGCTCCTCTCCGCCTGCGGACAGAAAAAAGCAACAGAACAAACGGCATCTGACGCCACAGAGACAAGCGCACAAAACGATTACGACTACCTGAATCCCACCCAAGACACCAAAACTGCCAAAGGGGAAGATTTGTCAGGTAAAGTTATCGCATTGACATCCAGCGAGTTCCTGGAACGGGTAACCGAAATCGACCCGGCAAGAGGGTTGCGTTACAAAGGGCACACCCCGTGCATGGTCGATTTCTATGCCGACTGGTGCGGACCGTGCATGCAAATCAAGCCCATCACCGAAAAGATGGCCGCCAAGTACAAAGGGAAGTTCATCATCTATAAGATCAATGTGGACAAAGCGCAAGACATCTGCCAGGACCTTGGCATCCAAAGCATTCCCGCCCTGCTCTTCCTCAAGCCCAACGAGCAGCCCAGAATGATGGTCGGAGCCCTTTCAGAATCGGAGCTCGACCAAACCATACAGGAGTTCTTGAAATAGACGTGAGAGGTAAGAAAGATGATTGCCCTGGCGAGTTCTGGATTCCGTCACCTCCTATCGTCGGTGACGGAATGGAGTTCATAATAAGGAAAGAATAATTTGAAGAAGTTTATCCTCATAACGATATGGATTTTGCAGGCTGTTGCGTGTGCGAAGGCGCAGGGGACGGTAGCGGATTCATTGCCGATGCTTTTCCAGAAGTGGGACACTCGGTTGGGCGAACTCAACTATGAGGATCCAGAGATTGTGTCCCTGCACTATCTGTTCCTGCAGGACATTTTGAAGGAGATGGGAAAGACGGAGACGCAGCTGAACCCCACATTGGCTCGCAATACAAGTATCGATTTTTATGCCACGAAACAGGCTTTTCGGCGGGTGCAAAGCAAGGCGCAACGGCTGAACGAGGTCTTCACCGAACGGAGAGCTCGGGTGGACCACGATTTTTACTTGCTTGCTGTGGAGGAGATGGCCTACCGAGATAGCGCCAGGGCGCTTTACAATCTCGAGCGCGCCCTGCAATACAACCCGCACAATCCCGACGCGATGCTGCTGAAATGCAAGATTCTGCTTGCTCAGCGGCAGTTTCAGCCTTGCGTCGATCTTATTCATAAGGTATACACACAAACCGTGCTGAATGAGGAGCAGGAGATGGCGGTCTCTGACTTCACACTCGAATTGTACGACCGACTTTACACGCATGGCAGCACTTTGGTCAAGGACGGTCGGGCGGCGGAGGCATTGGAGGTTTTCCTCGCCTTGGAACACTTCTGCCACAACATGCCCAGCGGATACTGCAATGACGACTACTACAAAGGCATCGTGCTCTCCCGCGAAGGCGTGTACGACTCCTACCTGAGCATCGCCCGCGAAGCCGAGAAACGCGGCAACCACGAGATGGCCAGGAGATTCTACCAATACGCAGAGGAATACCAGCGGAAAAACGAATAACAGAATAAAATGTGTGATGTGCGGCATGCATAGAGACGCAATATTTTGCGTCTCTGCTAACCCACTAACCCAATAACCCAATAACCCACTAAACTAAACTTATCAACACCGCATCGTTAATCATAAAAAAAATGTATATTTGCCACCTTGATAATTTCTGGTTGAAATCAACAAAAAATCAAAACAATAACTATCTTAAAATATTAAAATTATGGCATTTAAAGGAGCTTTAGTGATTGACACTGAAAAGTGTAAAGGTTGTGCCGTGTGCATAACCGGTTGTCCGCAAGACCCGAAATGCATCGCCCTCTCCAAGAAGGTGAACGCCAAGGGTTACAACTATCTCGAAATGGTCAACGAGGACGCCTGCATCGGCTGCGCCAGCTGCGCAGTGATCTGTCCTGACGGGGTCATCGAAGTGTATCGCGCCAAGATCTAATCGGTGCGAGGAATCAAGAAAATTAACAACAATTAATCAAAACATCTATCAAAATGGCAAAAGAATTAGTATTAATGAAGGGAAACCAGGCCATTGCTGAAGCCGCCATCCGTTGTGGTTGCGACGGCTACTTTGGTTATCCCATTACCCCGCAGTCAGAAGTGCTGGAGCACCTGATGGCTGAAAGACCGTACCTGACCACCGGCATGGTGGTGCTGCAAGCCGAGAGCGAGCTGGCCTCCATCAACATGGTCTATGCAGGCGCCGCTGCTGGCAAGCGCGTCATGACCTCTTCCTCCTCTCCGGGATTCTCCCTCATGCAGGAAGGTCTCTCCTATATCGCAGGCGCTGAGCTGCCCGCATTGTGCGTGAACGTCGTTCGCGGCGGCCCCGGCCTCGGCACCATCCAACCCTCACAGTCCGACTACTACCAGACCACCAAGGGCGGCGGTCACGGCGACTACCGTCTGATCACCCTCGCCCCCGCATCCGTACAGGAAATGTACGACTTCGTGGAGCTGGGCTTCGACCTTGCCTTCAAATACCGCAACCCGGTCGCCATCCTTTCCGACGGCGTCATCGGCCAGGTGATGGAGAAAGTCATGGTGGACGATTACAAACCGCGCTGGACCGACGAATACATTGAGCAGAACTGCCCGTGGGCTGCCACCGGACACCGTTCCACCGGCAAGCACCGCATCGTGACCTCCCTCGAGCTGGAGGCCCTCAAGCAGGAAGCCATCAACGACCGCATCCAGGCCAAATACCGCAAATGCGAGGAAGAAGACGCCCGTTACGAGGCTATCCAATGCGACGATGCGGAATACATCTTCGTGGCTTACGGCTCCGCAGCCCGTATCTGCATGAAATCTGTGGAACTCGCCCGCGCCGAAGGCATCAAGGTCGGCTTGATCCGCCCGATCACCTTGTGGCCCTTCCCGACCAAAGCCGTTGGCGAAATCGGTGGCCGCATGAAGAAGATCCTCAGTGTCGAGATGAACGCCGGTCAAATGATCGACGACGTGAAACTCGCTGTCGGCTGCAACGTCCCCGTGGAACACTACGGCCGCTACGGTGGTGTCATCCCCACCCCTGTCGAAATCCTCGATGCGTTGAAAAAAATGGTTAAATAATTTAAGCACTTGAAATTATGACAAGAGAAGATATCATAAAACCCGAAAATTTGGTCTATAAACGCACCCCCGTCCTGACGGATGCGACCATGCACTATTGCCCTGGTTGCGGTCACGGTGTGGTACATAGAATTGTCGCTGAAGTGATCGAGGAAATGGGCATCCAGAACAATGTCGTCGGTATTTCTCCCGTGGGTTGTTCCGTGCTGGCATACAACTACTTCGACGTGGACTTCGTGGAAGCCGCTCACGGTCGCGCACCTGCCTGCGCTTCCGCCATCAAGCGCCTGCGCCCCGACACCTTCGTGTTCACCTACCAAGGTGACGGCGACCTGGCCTCCATCGGCTGCGCAGAAGTGATGCACGCCTGCAACCGCGGCGAGAACATCACCATGATCTTCATCAACAACGGCATCTACGGCATGACCGGCGGTCAGATGGCCCCCACCACCCTTGAGGGTATGGAGACGGTGACCTGTCCTTACGGCCGTGATCCGAAAATCATGGGTCACACGATGCGCCTGACCGAAATGCTGGCTCAACTCCCTGGCACGTACTACGTTACCCGTCAGGCTGTCTATACCCCGGCAGCGGCCCGCAAGTGCAAGAAAGCCATCCGCATGGCCTTCGAGAACCAGAAGCTCAACAAGGGCGTCTCCTTCGTGGAAGTCACCTCCAACTGTAACTCCGGCTGGAAGATGACCCCCGTCCAAGCCAACAAGTGGATGGAAGAGAACACCCTCAAATACTTCCCGCTCGGCGACATGAAAGTCGATGGCAAGTTCGATCCTAAGTTCATCGAGCGCGTCGCTACGTTCGACCAGCCCAACGAAACCATCTTTTCACTGAGAAAAAAATAATTCATTAAAATCACAAGAAAATGACTGAAGAAATCATTATAGCAGGCTTCGGCGGACAGGGTGTGCTCTCCATGGGCAAGATCCTCGCATACGCCGGCATCATGCAAGACAAAGAAGTGAGCTGGTTGCCTTCCTACGGTCCCGAGATGCGCGGTGGTACCTCCAACGTCACCGTCATCCTCAGCGACGAGCGCATCTGCTCCCCTTATCTGAACCAATTCGACACGGCCATCATCCTGAACCAACAGTCGATGGACAAGTTCGAGTCGGCCGTGAAACCTGGCGGTCTGTTGATTTACGACCCCAACGGCATCTCCCACCACCCGACCCGCAAGGACATCAACATCTACCAAGTGGCTGCCACAGACAAGGCCAGCGAGCTGGGTATCGCCAAACTGTTCAA
>Ga0310690_10002592_pt1 | contig 29135 bp, 41 predicted proteins | sample AusTroGonzalo_MG_2_FD_207661 | JGI IMG/M metagenome (GOLD analysis project Ga0310690, IMG submission 207661) | Bovine rumen microbial communities from tropical cattle in Woodstock, Queensland, Australia - Gonzalo_04 (v2) (version 2) | ecosystem: Host-associated > Mammals > Digestive system >...
ACTGATTCCAAATTTCTTCGTCGTGCTCAATGCCAAGCTGATTCATCAAATCAACAAGCGCATCATGATAACCGTCAACATAACCATTATCATATTTGTTCAGTATATAATGGCAATTCTCTTTATTGTCAGCTATTAAATCTTTAATAATTTGCTCAATCATGTGGAATTAACCTCCTTTACCACTGAGACCATTCAATATGGTCAATATCTTCATAGCGTGGGCCACCATATCCATCATCGGTCATATCACGAAGATCTGCATCAATAAATGTCATGTTGCTCGTGTCGATTCCAGCGCTTTCCATTGAACCGAAGAAATCAGCAACAGCTTCTTTTGCTGTCTGTTTGTTGGTCGGATAGTAACACCAACTTGACGGCGCAAGTGTAATCATCAATTCGTTTTTAAATTCTTTCATAACATCACTCCTTTTCATAGTTCAATATTGTCTTCGCCAATCCAGATATGGTCGATGATAAATTCATCCTGAACAATATCGACAACTCCATCAAATCCTTCTGCTTCAAGTAATTCTTTTGCCTTTTTTGCTTTGTCGTATGTTGAGCAATAGGCAAAAATTGTTCCCTCTAAATCATCAGTTCCAATTACTCTGTAGATAAATTCATCCATAATTATTCTCCTTTTTTAATAGCCACAACTGTATATCCGCGCCTTTCAAGTTCGCTAATCAGCGTCCTATCATCTGCATCAGATATAATTGCTTCTTCCTTAGTCATTGCGGTTACCTTGTTCTCTTTAATATCATAACGACCTTCAAAGTCGTAATAATACTCAACAGAACCATTCAGCACATAACCAAGCGGGGCGAGATGATTGATAATAAATTCAAAAGATTCATCAAGATCAGTGCAATAATATTCAACAAATTCAATCTCCTTTTCTTTAATAGTGTATGTGTAATGATGTGGCGATCCAAGTTCCTCAACAATAAACGCTTTTGCTTCATCTGTGAACGGTTTGTTTGATTCAATGTATCCTGCGTTCATAACTGTCATAAGTTAATTCTCCTTTCTGTTAATTACTTCAATAGCCTGAATGATAAAATCAACAACTACATCAAGTCCCCATTCACGAACCGCTTCCTCGTCATCAAGCGAAAATCTGCCAGAATGATCAATCCAAGGATTAGTAACTGCAAACTCGCCATCGTCGGCAAATACTGCCGGATTATCTGCGCAGAAATTTTCGTCGGCAAATGCTTTGATTGTGTTTAATAATTCTTTATTCATCACGTTCTCCTTTACCCAAGACCTGCAACAAATTCTTCAACTGCTTCTTCTGCGTCATGACTTACACCGCCGTCTTTTATCATGTCTATAAAATCGTAGATGTAATCGTCGCGCTCAATTCCGTATACGTCAAGTGTGGTTATAAATTCATATGCCTTGTTGTCTACGGCTTCCATCATATCCAACATATCAGAAACTATGTTGACAAGTTTTCTCTTTGTTGTTTTATTCATAGTGATCTCCTTTCTATTACAGACCGTAATAATAATCTTTGTCTTCTTTTGCAAACTCCAACAACGACTCAAATCCATAACCGCAGATTGCAATAATCGTTTCTTCAATTACATCAAAGTCGTCAGGATGTTTCTCTATTACACGAGAAAGATCGTAACCAATATCATCATAGCTACGCCAACAATCCAAAAAAGAACTGTGGTTGCTGATTTCAAAGCCAAGGCGACCACACCCATCTTTGAGACGGAGTATCTTATTATATGCTTTGCGGTTTGCGTTCAATGTTTTGCTCATAATTAGTCCTCCTCTGGTCTTCCAAGCACTTCAACAATCACATCATCAATGCAATACCATTCACCATCCGTACAATCAATCAATCCCCACCATCCACCACCAGCAGTAATAACATCTGCTATTTCTTCATCGGTTGCCTCTCTTTCATAAAGATCTTCAATGCGCATTGCAATATCATTAGGAGTCCACAATTTTGTGGCGAAATAATCATCGCGAAACAACACATCCCACTTGCTGATGTCGCCATCTCTCAGAATTTCGCTGTTGCCATTGTCATCAATGTAAATAACTTTTGCCATAGTATTTATTCTCCTTTGTAAATTCTTTAGATTATCTTACTTCATTGAATTATTTACACACAACCTTTTTAGTTGTTGTGTTATACACATAGATGTGATCAGCAAGTCGCTCTTCCGGCGCAACCTGAGTATGGTTAACTTCTATCACCATAGCATTGAGATCCTCATGGTTGAAATCTCCGTTATCTGCCATGACAATGAGTTCATGAATACTGCTCGGCAAAATTACAACCTGTTCTGCATCAAGTTTTGACGCAGCCATATCCAACACGTCCGGCATCATCAGTGCGGAAGATGCTCTGAAGTTATTGTTGTTTTTAATAATTATCTGATTACCTTCTGACGGAAGATCGGCAACATCCACTCCCATCATTTCGGCTAATACTTCTATCATGGACTGAACAATAAGTCCTGCTTTTGTGTTACTGATAGCATCAGACCAAAGTACAGCTTCTGACACGCCCCAACGTTCAACCATAGTTGTTTTTATTTTAGCTGACTTCTCGTTGTCAATCTGCATGTACAGATACACATCAAGATCCAGATAATTCTGATGGACTGTATCATCGTCTACCTTCGGACGAATACCAACACGGAGCGTGGGTTTTGCTCCTGCGTAGGTTTCGAATATTCCCATGTTGACTGACGGTATTTCAAGGTTCTTCATTGTTGAAATAATCATCATAGCAATCTCCTCCTCTGTGCAATGATCGTAATCATATGGGTAAAACATCGGCTGTACGTCTCCGTTTTTAACTACAATAGCTACCTTCTTAATTCCACCTTTGGTGACTGATGTAACATCTACATCATAGTTGTTGCTCAGGATTTCAGTAATTTTGTTAATATTCATATTCATTCTCCTTTGTATGATTTTATTGTGTTTATTAGTGTTCCCAACGATCTTCGACAATGATTCCGTAGTTAGCGCAAGTATCACGAAGCATCGTTGTAACATCATCGAAGTCGTCACCCCAAATATTCGCGCCACCATCTGGATCTTGTTCGTCTCGCTCTGCATTCGGAATTCTAATTCCCTTAGAATCAAGCCAATCTTCAAGTTCGTCGATGATAGACATGAGAAAATCGTTTGTCAGATTGTGGTTTTGAGTTGTTCCGCCGACAAGTGCGTCGTGGTTTTCGTAGTCGTAAGAAAAACCTTCTCGCTTATGAGTAACAGGTATTAGCTGAAATTCAGTATAATCTCCGTTATCCCACTGGACTTTTCCGTAGTTATCGTCGTGATAACACTCGTCCTCGTCAAGATGCGAGATAAATTCATCATTGGGATCATTCTCTGCAATCTCTGTGTTGTAATAATCTTCCCATTCCCACTGAAGATATGCGCTTGCTTCACGGTCGTTGTTGAATTCTACCGCTTCTGTTTCCGGATCAAAATTGTGGGTTTTTACTACTACATATTTGGACATATGATATTCTCCTTTCGTTTAATAGTTAAATAATGTCGTACAGTTTATTCATCGCTCTGGTGTAAAGATTTTCATCTTTATCACTTGGCTTTGCAGAAGCAATAACGCTATGGATTATTTTCGCAATCACCAACGGTTTGATGTCAAAATCCTTAGCTAAATTGATGAAATCATTTTTCCATCCATCATCAAACACATTGGCCTTTCTTTGAATTGAGGACGACTTCTCTTCCAAATCAAGCGCCATACAATAATCTGAAGATAATGTTGTGAATCCGTTCATAGCAATACAATCACCGTACATAATATTTTCTCCTTTCTTAAGCTGCGAGAATGTTTAGCTTACGAAGTCTACTTGCCAACGCTTCGGCAAAATCAACCACTTTACTATCTGCCTGTCGATTGCAATCTTCTCTGCACTGAATAACACGACCGTGGCAATATTCCATTGCTACATATGGAGCAGTCGGATCATCAATGCGGCGCACAAAGAATATCAATGTTTTGCCACTTGCATACCTTTCAACATATGTGCCAAGGCAGTTATGAAGATTTCTACCTTCATTCCTAAGATCATCCACAGAATCTGGAACAAATATCTGAAGCCCATTTGATCCGGCGAAGAACTCTCTTATTTCTGGATTGTTGCGCAATCCTTCAGAAATCTTTGCTATGAGATTATTCTGATTACGTTCCTGCTCTTCAAGCTGTTTACGTCTTTCCTCGATTGCCTTTTCACGCTCAATGCGCAACTTCTCTTCGTACTCCGTAGATACTCTGCGATCTTCTTTTCTGAAGTCCTTCGGATAAAGATACGCTTCGTCGAGGTTGTAATTCAACCTCTTTAATAAGTTAACATAGTGTTCCCATTCGTAGTAACTGCAACCCTGTTTTTCTACATACTTAATTGTCTTATCAACGTTTATACCCCCTTTCCTCATACTAACAACGTCTTTGGCTCGCACTTTACTTTTGAAAAGCATATCCAAATATTCCTGGGTAATATTGGGAAACAGCTTAATATATTCAAGTGCGCCGTTTGTCTGGTTGCTCCTAAATACCTTGAACTGCGTTTTGTTAAGTCCAAGCATTTTTATTAACGACTTCTCTCTGGTGTTGTATTCAACAATATCCTTGAGAGAACCAACTCCTTTGAAGTCGTTCTTGACATACTCGCCAAACCCAGCCTTTTCAAGTTTCTCATATAGCGGTGCCTTGTAGCTGATGAATTTAAGTCCATCATTGATATAGTAGAACTGCTTTGCATAATCCATAAAATCTGGAAAATACTTAAAACAGTCAAGTCTGCGAAGTTCCCTTAACCAAGTGGGTTTATACTGTTTTGCCGGCAAGCAGCACAATGTACGAAAATTGTACATGTTGAATTCTGTGAAGTAATGCACTCTTGAATACTTCCAATCATATTTTTCATCACTAATGTAGGAATATTCAAAGTAGTGAACTGACTTCATGCGAGTGTCAAAGACTATCCTTGCGACTTCGCTTATGTTGGCGTTTAAGCCGTTTCTCCAAGCAAATACATATCTAAGCATCAGCGTATTTGGGTCAATTGCTTTCGGAATTACAAACCAATCTATCGTTTCAAGATTGAACATATTCTTGATGCGCCATTTGTGGATGATCTCCAGTTCATGACCGCATGACGGACATTTTACCTTTGCACGATGTTTGGTTTTGCCAAGATCAATATCCTTCCCACATCTATCACAATGACAAACATGGTTACCGTTATTGTCACGATCAACAAAGATATAATGAGCAGATTCTTTACGAATCCATTCTCTTTGGAAATCTGTGATTGGTGGAATTTTACTTGTCATGTACTGTTTTGTGAGTGCATCTTTTTTGGCTTTATTCATTAGTGTTTTCCTCCTCTTCTCGGTGCAGATTTCTTTGATGCGCCACGTTTTGTTGTTGATCTTGTTTTCTTCGGCGCATCAGTTTTTGGTTCTGGTTTCTTCGGCTCTTCGCTGTTGAAGTAGTCAATTGAATACTTCAGTGCTGTGTCTGCCGACATCATATGTGCATCTCCAATCTTTATACAGTAGCCTTGTCTTGCTTTGTTGGCAAAATACTGAAGCGCACCAACATAAGATTTTTCAGGACGCATTACATTATCGAGCAATTCCTGATCGCTCTTACACGCTTCAAGAATACCTTTAATAACATATTCGCTATCACGATCACCACGGAATAGCTTAAGCTCTTCATTTAACTTCGCTTCAACTTCGGAGTATTCATGATGCTCATTGGTCGGAGCGAGTTTAACAATCTGCGTTGTATCCTTTTTGGGGAACTGGATAATGTTCTTGCCGGCAGTAATCGTTTGCGGAGTAGTATCCGTTGATTCAGTAGATGTGTCTTCGATTGAGTCTGCGACATCAACTTCCTCAACAGTCTCAACAATTGGTTCTGTTGTCGGCGTAGCAACCTTAAGCTGAACGATTTTGGAATCCTTTCGATGAAGCTGTGACAGCTTTGCTTTGCAACGATTTAATCTCGTTTTATGTCTGCCATTAGGATCGGATTCCATTATGGAAATTGCTTCTTCCAACTGTGAGATTGTTGCATCGTTAAGTGGATAATTGCAATCATTAACTGGCAACATGGTCAGCGATTTAACTATTGAATCTGTGGCTGTAGACTCAACCTCTTGTGGCGTCTGCATTGGAGTAGGATCAGTTTTAGGTTCTTCTTTTGGTGCGGCAACACGACCATCTGAACCAGAACCAAGTTCTGCCACAACTTCCTTGAGTTTGACGATCTCGTCTTCGCTCATGGTAATTCCCTTGACGAGATATTTACCACCGTATAAACCAATGCCGTATCCATATTTGGATAGCGTAATTCTTGTTTCATATTTGCCAGACGGAATAACTCCGAATGTCTGGTCTGACTTGTCAGCCAGATCAATTGCATTGATGATTTTCATCACCTCAAACAATTCATCCTCGCTGAACGTCATTCCCTTAGTGCATCTTTCGATGCCACGAGAATCGGTGTACCAACCACGAAGATCATACTTCGGAGGATTATCATTCCAAGAAACAAGCCTCAGTTCGAGATTGTTGGATTTGCGTTCACCGATAGTGCCGAAGACCTTAATTACATTAACTGTGATGTTTGCCATAGTGCTATTCTCCCTTCTTTTGTGTAGTGTGGTTTATATGATGTAAATATTATTAGTTACCGAATTCTGCGTACTGACAACCAATACCGAAGCGAGTGAAATATCTTTTGATGTCTGCTCTTGCGTTGTCAAGTGCTATTCTATTCTCTTCGACTCTTTTTTCGCAGTTCTTAATATCTTCGTCAAAAAACTCTTTGTTTCCGTTGAATGTTTCGCGAGATAGTCTTAACTGAACCAGCGACTCTTCGCTGAGTTCAAATCTTATAGCTGCTTTCCGCTCTTCTTCAAGCAATTCCAACATATAAGTTGTGTAAGTAATCATATAAAACCCTCCTTTCCTTACACAAAGTAGTAATCAACTATCATACTAAAGCAAAGATCCTCGTTCTCTATGAACATCTTTGCCCAACATTCTGTTGTGGATTTACCGAAAACACACAACTCTTCTTCTTCGCCACACTCGCTGTAATCAGGATCAATCACAACAACCAAACATAGCTTATCCATTGTGCGAAGTGCTTTTTCGCTCAATGTTTTTGGCTTACCGTAACCATAATCATACAGCGGATTGTATTTACGAGGTACATACTGGAATTTGGGAAACTCGGTTTCGGTTGTCAGGAACTCAATGAGACGCTGCATCACATCGTTCATCTCGTCAACCATGATGTACTCGTTATGAGTATGCTCGTTATAATATCCACAACTGATGTTAACACCGGCAACTTCAGTTACAGGCATCAAGGTACTGATGTCAGAAACGGTTCCATATGCCTTGACCGTTTTTGTTTTCTCTTGAATATATGTCATGAACTCCTGATTGTCGTTGCTGTAATACACACAATCATTACTGCCACGACGATCAAGTTCGATCATAAACGAGATGTTTTCCTTGATGTAGTTAACATGTTTGGTTTCCGCAAATTTTTTTGCACCAACACATCCGATCTCCTCGTCCTCAAGGAACAAAACATGGCATTTGACTTGCTTGATAATGTTCATTATCATCCAGATGCCACAGCGGTCATCGCCACCGACAATAGTGTTGTCGGCGACAATGCGTATTCCTTTGTTAGTAGTCTGCCGAAGGAGTGTTTTCGGAATTTCTTTCTTAAATGTATCCATGTGCGCCACAAGCAACACCGGCACATCTCCTTTGGCGAATATAAAACCATCATCAGTGTTTATCTTGTAACCAACTCCGCAGAGATAATTACACAGATAATTCTTCATGTGAGTTTGGTTGTATCCAAGAATGTCTTCAAATCTTTTCATGGGCTATACCTCCTTTATTTAATAATTGATTTAATAGCAGTTACGGCACTTCATTCTACTTGATGTTGAATGACGACGTCCGCACTTAATACACATCGGTTTCGCTCCGATAATAATCATTTCTGTGCTATACGGATCTCTTGAACGACCCGGCGTACTTAAGTTTCCACCAAATCTCTCATAACTCCAGTCTGGATAGTTCGTTGCACCTTCTCCGGCGATTGTGAACTCAGTATATCTACGTTTTCTGTTTGTCCAAGCGTCAGGTTCCCAACCGTTTGCCAGAGCAATTCTTCTCTGAACTTCGTGGCGAAATGCAGTATAAAGATCGGCGCATCCATCTTTGGCTTGCGGATATACACGACTCTGAATGAGTCGATGTAAATGATCCCAATGGAATACGTTGCGCTCAATCTTGGAGAATAACTCCGGTCTGCATTTTGAATCAATGGTTGTGCCGTTGATTTCCATCGTTTCGTTTGGCTTTATAGTGTATGTAATCATACTCACACCATCCAGCATATATGCGATAGTACCAGATCTCCATCCGCCACCACGAATGTCATGGCATGATGTAAATTCTCCAATTGACATCTTGAGATAGTCAATTGGATTTACAGATACTACGAAGTTTCGCTTTATACCACCTTCCTTCATAACTTCGCAGTAGTTTGCAATAAATTCCTTACCGTAGACTGAGCCTGCGGCTTTATCTTCAAGACCGAACCGTTTGATTATCTTGCCCAATGCACGAGTTGTTTTCATGCCAGATGCAACGCCAAGATCAGGACACAATTCTTTTATTTTTGCAGCCATCTCGTCGGTTAATCTTGTTGCCGTATAATATCTGAACAAGTTGACCAATGATTCTGCCATATGCGCTTTCTTCAAGGATTCTTTTGTATATCCATTGTTGTCAAATATGGCATACGTCATTGGCTGTTTGCCGGAGTATGATGCTATTGATCTGATATTTACCTTAGATGGCATACTTGCAAGTTCTTCATTGACGTAATCCTCTATCGTCTTTCCGTTCTCATCAACCTTGGATGTGATTTTGTCTCCGTTCTTGAACAGATTTGACCACAATGTTGATATCGACGTATATACGACATTCGGAGTTATCTCGTACGGAACTTCAATAACTCCAACACTTTGTAGATTTCCATTATACCCAGGCATCGCCATTACCTGACGAATCAAGTATTCTTTCTGCGTCGCCCATTCTTTCAAAGCGGCGATTGATGCGGCTTCGGTTGCACATGAATTGCTATTGTTTCTCAGTGTCTGCGTATAATCGTTGACAAGCTGTTCGACATTGATTCCGGTGTAAGCTAATAAGTTCTTAAGATCCTGCATAATATATTCTCCTTTGCTTAATATATAATGGATGATGTTGTCGATTTATAATAACTTAGTTATACAACTTTCTGATCTGCTTCATACACTTATCTCTTGTGGAATCCGCAATACCTTCCCAAGTAAACTCTCCGTAATGGCTAATCAACTTGTCGTATACGTCGGAGTAAACAAAATGATATGCGTTGTTTCTGTGCAGATAATCGAAGTATATAAGAATACCGTTTTTGTCGAATCTGGCAATGAGCTTTGAATTGATGGAATACATTCTGCCTTGAATCGTTGATCCGATATATTTCCATCCTTTTGCGATCACGGCTTTTTCCGTCAACAGTTCCTTATACGGATTAGGATTCCTCGACAAAAAGTCGCTATATAATTCCCTTGTGCTACCACGTCGGCAAGCATAGTACTTACAATTTGCCGCCTTATCAATCTCGGATAACTTTATACCCGTTGAATAATATCTCTTTGAGCAGTACGGAACTCCTACTGTCTTTGTAACAACAAGTCCGTCTTGCCTCATAATATGTACTGGCGGATTATCAGTCTCCGTTAATCTCATCCAATCACACTTCATACAGTTTGCGTTTCGCTCACGATCTTCATAATGCTTCTCTATCTTGTCTCGCTTCATTATATCGCCACAAACTTCGCACTGAACATAGTCAGATTTGCGGTAATCGTGAACAACCCTTAGAATTGATATGAGGTTATACGAACAACCATCTTCCGTATAATAGTAACCATTGTAGAACGGTTTATTTGACCGCATCTTTTTCCAAACGTATGTGCAAGTTCCATCGTTATCAAATGTTCTGACCAAAATTTTCATAGAGTTGTTCTCCTTTCTCTTTGTGTAGTATTGGTGTAATACTGGTTTAGATTACTGGGTGTGAATATCAATTATGTCGTCGTAGCACACCTTCGGATACATCATCATAATCGTTCCCAACGCTTCTTCTTCGGAATACGCTACCACCTCCTCAAAATATTCCTGATCATCTCTGAAGAAAAGCACCTCATATGTGGATTCTTTTCTCGCATCTACTTTGCAGTATGTAGTTCCGTTGAGATCGCCGTAACTATATGGCTTATTATAACCACCATAGTAGTTATACCCATAGTTATAACCAACATAGTAATCCTCATCGTAGTCGTCATATCTGCCGTACAGATACCGAGTAGAATATACTTTCTTTATATATTCGTACTTGTTGTTATCTGTTGTACGATCAATAAGTTTTCCGACTTCCTTGATTACCTTTTCCATTTCGGATAGAACAACGTACTCATTTTTTGTATGAGCATTATAATATCCGCAACTAAGATTAACTCCGGCAATGCCCATTTCTGGACAAATATTGCAAATGTCGGAGAAAGATCCCCACGAGTATTTGAAGAATTTCTCTTCTATGAAATCCTCAAACTTAGTATTTACACAGCTATAATATACAGCATCATCTTTGCCTTTGCGGTCAAGCTCGATTACATAATTGATGCTGTCATCTAGCGATTTACACGTTTCGCTTCTCGTAAACTTATCAGACCCAATTCCGCCAATCTCTTCATCTTCACAGAACAACACATGACAGTCATATTGCTGGATTAACTGGAGAATCATATAAATTCCGCAACGATCATCTCCGCCAATTCCCTGCGGTGATGACACAACGCCACTTCTATATATGATTTCCTTTGGCGTTTCCTCGTGGACAGTATCCATATGTGCTGTCAGTAGTATGGGTATACTACCTTGCGAGTAGATATACCCATCACGAACTATTGTTGGTCTACCAGATCGACGTAATTTTTTCGCCAGATATCGCTTGAGTTCACTCTGAGATTTAATACAGAGCGTTTCGAATAACGAGTTCCTTTTAGTTCCATCTGTTGTTACTTTTACATTTTTCTTCATAGGCTTCACCTCTCTTTCTTTAATATATGAGTAATTATTCTCCAACGGCATGATCTAACTGCTCTTCTCTTGATGCAATCAATTCATCATAGCAATCACGGCAGTAGTAACGATCCGATTCTTCATCATAGATCAATTCATCAGAGTCGTGATATTCGTAGCAGTTACTACATTCGCTGTATCCGGAGCTTCCCTCTACATATACATGATCTTCTACCGTTGTGATGGCGTTATCTTCGTGGACATATTCGAAGTCGTAATCACTCCAGACATAATATCTATCACGGCACCAATCGCATACACATCTACCTTCATTGGTTTCTGTTGCTTGCTCGGTAACAATTGCATCGCCACAATGGTAGCAATATGATACGCAGTCTGGGCAATACCAATTTCCATTGATGTAATGCATATCATCTTCGTCATATTCTTCGCCACATTCTGCACATCTTGTATAATTACCAAGGCACCTTCCGCAGAAGATGTTCTCTTCGGAATAATGCGCTTCGCCGCAACTCGGACAAATGATCCGGTCTGTACCAATGGAGATTCGATTTACGTTCTTATAACCGTCGATCCTCTTAAGATAGCTAACATTACAGTCTGAGTAATGCTCGTAATCTCTGTAGTGAGGGCCGTAGCTTCTCGTTACTTCACGGCAAGCACGGTTTCCTTTGGCAAGATCCCAATAGTTCGGCACATCCCAAAGCTGTGCAACTACTTTCTGCATGATTGCACGAATATCTCCGGCAAGCGACTTATCTCCACCGTCACGACCGTCAGGATATACACGGCTCTGGATCAGTTTATCTTCGCCAAGATAAAATACACAACGCTTGATTTTATCTTCAAGTTCCGGATGATCTCCGTTGAACGTATCCGGCAAGAAATAGAAGATAATACTTGCCTTATCTCCCATATAGGATTCAGTTCCACCGCAATAGCAACCGCTATAGTTGTGTTCGTTGCGGCGACGATTCTCTTTGTCAATGGTGTGGCAGCTTGCCCAATGATAGCCGAAGCTCATTGTCCAGAAGTCAATGGGGTTCACACTGATCACAGCGGTTCCCTTGGTGACTGTAGGATTAACACCATCACAGAACTGTGCGTACTGGTAGTTCCACCCCATATCTTTTGTGCGCTGTACGAATGTACCATCCTGACGATAGAACGATGCGTCCTGAATATCGGTGTGGCTTGTAATACCAATGAGATCACAAATCTTGCGCATCACCTTGGACACTTTGTGACCAACACGAATTCCCTTGATGGTTATACCATTATAGATATTCATCATGGTGTTGAGATGGTCAAGCATCTCTTCGGTAACAAGATGATCTTCGTTCTCCATCATCTCATCGCAGATATACAACACTGCGTTCTGGACAAACTCCCATTTGGGCATTTTACTCAGATAATAATATTTATCACGCTTAATGTTTGCTTTGCGTCTGCCGCTCAGATATACAGGGAATCCAGTTGCTCTGTGAAGATTTCTCCACTCGGAATATTTACTATCCCAATGAAGAAATCTATTGAACCGTTCTTTATCTGAGATAATTTCTCCGGTGAACGGATCTTCAAATTCCGCATGATCTTCAATATATTTGCACACATAATTGGAGAAGTTGCGGATTGCCTTGGAGTCAAGATAGCGGTGCATATCCTGATCGCGAAGAATGATCTGGTAGCGACCGTTATAGTTGGGATGCTTTTTCATCGCCTCAATAATCCATCCTTTAGCTTTCCAGAATTCTCCATCTGCGCCGAACATCTTCCACAGACCCTTGTCGTCGTCAAGGCAGTTAAAATACTTGTTCAGCAGTTCCGTTGCTTCGTCAACAAGATCCGCACCTTCCTGCATGGTGGGCTTGTACTCAACAGTGGTATCAAACACTGTTGTAACATCAACTTCAACACCATTGATCATTGTAAACTGTTTGTTCATCATTTGCAATACCTCCGCTTAATAAATGATTAAAGTTTTTGATTTACGTTGGCGAGTTCCTCATTCAGTTGTATGCTGGATTGATAGTTGCCATGCTGGATTGACAGTTCCTCATTCAGTTGTATGCTGGGTTAACGAGAGTTATATATATAATCATATTTTGACTTGCCGCTCATATCGGAAGTCGCAATATGCCAGATGTCCTTCATTTCGCTTCTGGAAATGTTGAACACATGATAGTTCCAGTTACATCGCTTAATTCCATAAACCGCTATTGCATCACAAGCGGAGCAATATGCTCTGCGTTTACGAGGTTCAAGTTCAAACCGTCTAGGGATACACCATTAGAAGTCACTCCTTCCGTAGATAAGCTGCCAAAGGCGTTTCTCTTGTAAAGTACTCTCTCTGTAGTAGTCATCCATCCAATCGTCTATTGGTTCTCCGACTGGAACGACAATCCCACGATCATCTATGACAGCATGATAGAGTGTTATTCTGTCATAACAGATTTCCGGCTCAGTTTCCATGCCATCCATCATACTGTTGAATGTATCGTTTGCGTTGGACTCGCCGAATATAACGATTCCCTTGCCATCTTTGGAATCATCGACGGAATAACCGTCTACGTTAGTAACGGTTGTTATCACATACATTTCGATCATATTAAGCCTCCTTAATTGACAAATGGTGGATTATCGTCATCTGTGATGTCACTGAAACTGCCATCACGATTTACCATTGTGACGTCAGTCAGCACATTGTAGAACGTGGTGAATGTGGCTTTTTCCGAGTTGACGAAAACCCCTTCGACGCTGATATAGCCAGGCGCGTACGGATCTCTTTGTCTTGATACACACCACGGAAGTGCTGGATAATCGGACTCCAGTTTTACACCTTTGCTACGAAGATACTTCTTAAATCTGTTCATGCTTTACCTCCGTCATAATTCTTGGATGAACTGCTGCGTATTCTCTGAGGAAATCGAGATAGCTGTCGAATTTTGTCCACTCGGAATCAGGATAGAGTTTTGAGATAAAGCAATTTCCCTCATACCATCCTTCGATGTCGATTGAAAATTCGCTTATCTTGTCCGATGGAATAATCTCCATGAGTGGACTAAGAGTTGCCTCTGACAGCGTAATGCTGATTGATGTATGGTTCTGATACGTTACTTTGCCAAGTATGCTGTTCACGCTCGTATCGGCATTTTTCTTGCCGATTACGTTGAACTGTTCGTTCTCTAAGCAAATCCAATCACCATCTGATGTATTAACCCACTTTTCGTGGCTAATACAGAATACATCGTCGATTGAAAACATCTTCTCTTTCATCTATGGATCTCCTTTCGCTTAATAATTATCTATCCTTGTAGTCATCAGAAACTTCTTCAAGTTCTTCTGTCATGATCCCATCGAGCGCACAATCCTCTTCCAGAGCATCTGCTATTGCTTCTGCTCCATCTTTATTCCATCCGAGTGACATGAGATAAGAAACTGCAAAATCATATTCACAATCGTCGCAGAACAGATTTGCGTTTCTCGTGTGGAGTTCACCGCACTCTGGACAGATTGTTTTCGCTGTCCCTATGCAGATTTTGTTCTCGTTTTTATACCCGTCGATCCTTCTGGCAAAGGAGACGTTACAGTCGTTAAAATACTTGTGGTCAGGATATACAATGTTCCCATCAATTTCCAATATCTTCTCGCATATATCCGTTCCCTTAATATTTCCCCAATAATTGGGAATGTCGAATATGTCTGCCACGACCATCTGGACAACTTCCCTTAGAGTCTTTGCAGATTCGAAGTTGTGGTCGCGGCAGTCCGGATACACACGGCTCTGAACAATCTTATCTTCGCCGAGATAAAACAGACAGCATCTATGTTTTGGCAGAAGTTCCGGATGTTTCTTATCCGTTTTAATCTGCGAATAGACAACGATTGTGCTGCTATCAGACATATACGACAGTGTTGCGTTGCAGTTGCCCCCAGAATAAGAATATCTGCTTTTATTACGCTTGTCGGTGCAATAACACGTTGTCCAGTTGTCGCCATCCGCAATCCCAAGATAATCTCTGGGATGTACAGATATGACGACTGTTTCCTTTACCTCGGTCGGAGAGATGTTGTCGCAGAGTTCTGCAAACTGTCGATTCCAACCGAAGTCCTTTTTAACTTTGCGACCATCCTGTTCCACTTCCCTTATGTCGGAGTGGCAGGAGAAACCGGCAACACCCGCAAGATCATTGATAACTTTCGTTATCTTGCGTCCGAAGTGAACGGCTTTCTTGATGTATTCCTTGTTAACGGATTTTAGTTCAATGCTGTTCACTCGACCAACAATTTGGTCGTCCACATATTTTACCTTGCGGTTTTTCACTTCTACCAAAACCGCCCAGATGGCATTGTAATAGTCATCTTGCCATTCTTCGCAGATACTACCGAGATAGTGGATGAACTCGCAAATTACATCATCCTTGATTTCCCTCTTGAGGGTTTTCTCGACTACAATCTGGTAGTTACCGTTGTAGTACGGCGACTTTTCCATAGCTGAAATGATCCAGCCTTTGGATGTCCAGAATGTACCACCCTCTCCGAACATCTTCTCGATGCCAGTTCCCTTGCGGATGTAGTGGGGGAAGTTGGTATCGAAGAAACGATGTACGGACTTCTTAACCGCTTCGCTTTCTCTCGCTGTTGGTGTGTAGCATACACTTTTGTCCATGATTGTTGCGTAATTCATAATGTTCCTCCTTGTGGAATTTGAAATAATTTACCTTGCAGCTTAAAGCCACATCTCCGCCACCGTCGATTTGACGGTAGCAGAGTCTAACTTCGAACTGCGATCTACCTATACGTCCCAACTATCACCAGAGTGATAGCTGTAACGTTCATCGCTCTGGATGTACTGGATGTAGTTAGCGATTTGCTTTGCGTCGGTTTCATCTGCATAATATGTGATTGTTACCCAACCGGCACTCGCTTGAGCGGTATGATGAATATCATTATCGTCCAAGTATTCGAGAAGTTCTTCGGCATATTCCCTTCTGAGTGTTATGGTATACTTATATGAAAGGATAATTGCCTCATGGTTTCTCCACCACTCAGAGATTTCTTTTGATGTGTAAAGGCGTGCGTTCGGATTGTATGTGGCACCGGCACAAGATCCCCATCTCCATTTTACAGCTTCGTTTCCGTCAATATCGGCAGTCATCGGATTTACAGAAACCACTTTGCTGTCTAATTCGTACGGAGTTATGCCAGTGCTTTTTGCGCCGTGAAAACTCGCTTCGGAGTTATCTTTGAGCCACTGGCAGTATTCATCTGCGAGATTCTTATCACGCAGAAATTTTTCCAAGTTGCCGATTCGCATTGTCAAGCGGTTGATAAAATCTGTCGCAGAACCAAGGCGCAGTCTAAGATTCTCGTTCTCTATTTCTATTCTACCCATTATCCTTAAGCCTCCTTTGCCTTTATGTATTCTTCGTGGTCACGGAATCCATCTTCATTGACTCCGATTCTCCATTTCCATGTGCCGGTGCTGTTGACATACTCCTTCAAAGCACACGGTAATCCGAAGAAATCGTCGGTTGCCAATAATGCAGCCAGGGCGTTTTCCGTTGGAATGGTGATATAGTCGTGATGCTGAAGTACCTGATCGAACTCATACCACTTGTCATAGTTGTGGATTTCCATAAGACAACCATAGCAGTCGTAGAATGTGATTTCCTTAAGAGCCGGAAATTTTGCTAACAGTTCGTACCATTCGCAGTCAACCAAATCGTTGAACTGAGTGCCGTCATCTGCTACATAAATAGTGATTTCTTTCATCTGTGTAAATCTCCTTTCTCAGATCTACTACGCAAGTTCCCTTGTCTTTTCGACTACTTCCAGTGGCATATAACCTTCTTCTAACAACCTTCCGACGAGTTCTGCTGTTATAAATCTTGCGAGTGTGGCATATTTGCCATCAGAACTCACATTTCTCGATTACCTTGAAGTAGCCAATCGGCATCCTGCGCTTCGCCGCTTTCGCTTCTTCGATGGTATCGAAGTCACGAGTGACTCTGTACTCATGAGATCCGACAACCTCGACCACATAATACTTGTTGACAGTTACATTGATTTCCTTACCAAAAAGTTTCATCGTCATAGTTACAGTCTCCTTTCTGTGTGAGAAAAATGTGATTTGCTTTGTGGTTTATCCCCACAACCGGAGCGCAGAAGATTTACCTTCCACGCTCCTATCTGGGAACAAGCCAGTAATATCAGTCGGCAATCAGAACTCGATGCCGTTTGCCTTGAGCAAGTCGCGATACATCATCGCTTCTGCTCTGAACTGGTTAGCCATACCAGCGTAGAAGTGTGCCGTCCGTTTCCATTCGGCGATTTCGCTTTCTGCGATTGTATCTGCGAGTTCCTTTGCGTTGTTGTATTCGATCCAGTTCTCATACTCCGGATCTTTCCAGATAGCATCATCTGAGTTTCCGTTGCTGTCGGAATCTGCAACGTAATCTCTCTCCAGACCTTTGTGCTGTTCTTCCTTGATGAACGGTTTCCACATCTGGGAGTCGTGAACCATAACATCATAGGTCAGCGTTCTGCTGCCTTTGACGTAGCAACCGAAATACCGGTTTTCGTTGTCACGCTCTGCTTTGACCATTCGGCGATAACCGAGTTCTGCGAGCTTCAGCTCACGTTCCCTTGCCGCTTTCTTCATGTCGGAACGATCTTCCATTGTGAAGTGGTGAATCGTTCTGCCTTTCAGCATGACCGGCACAGAGATTTCCATTGCCGCATCATCATCTGCGATCTTGTCGCTCATCATCTTGTTGAGCCTTTCGTTAATCATCATCTGACGAAGTGCTTTTTTCATGATTTTTGCCATTGTTTTTACCTTTACCTTTCGTGATGTGGTATTGTTGTGTTTAATATGTGAATAATAATGAGTTCCTATTCAGTTGTTCTCAGACATATACTCGATGTATTCTGCCTCAGTTGCAAACAGCATGTAGCTGTCACCTACGAGTCCCATAAATCCACAGTCAATCCAGTAACCTTTCATCGCTTGTCACCTCCTCACTCTGTGATATTTCAGCGGAACATCAAACCTATCATCGCAACCATCTGGTGAATTACTGGTTGGATCCCAGACAAAGTATGTGATGATCTTGTCACCACGATGCACCTTGTTGCCGAGACAACGGTAGCTGATGTAACCGTAGTAACTTTCACCATCCTTCCAGTAGTTGTTCTTAACACACTTACCAGTCACTTTTTCGATGTAGATGATACGATCATTTTTTCTGCGGATCTTCTTCTCATATGTGAAGTCACGTTCGTTGATGATCCGCACTTTATACTTGCCGTTGTAAGTGCTGTAGGTCTTACCATTCCAACAGATTCTCGTCTTGCCGTTGTAATATACGGCTTTGATGGTGTAGCCGTTAACACTGTCCTTGGCAAGTGTTTTGGCATGGGTGACGGTGCCGTTGATGAATACTGCAACCATGATGACAAGCACCATGATAACTGCGAGGTCGCCGAGTTCTTTGAATGTTTTTTTCATAGCGTTTTTCTCCTTTCGTGCTATGTTGAATTGGTGAGCCTATTCTCAACCAAACGCCAACCCACCAAAGATATACTCTGGTGGGTTGAAATTCGGCAGTGAATAATCAACCGGTTATAATCATCAGTTGCAGATGGTCTTATTTCAGACCATCCACAACCTTGCGCTGTGCTTCGATCATCTTCTTGTCGGCTTTGTTCTTGATGAGGATGCGAAGGTATGCTTCGGCGTACAGCTTATCCTTGTAGTTCTTACGGCTCACAACATATTTGCCGGTCTTTCTGGCTGTCTCTGCCCACTCTTTAGCTACAACATTGGTCATAGCTTTGACGGCATTGGCAGTGTCGAGGTTGCCATACTTCTGGATCTTGTAGTCGTTGATAGCATCTTTGTAGGTTGTGGGCTTCTTCTCAGTGGTGTTATCCGGCTTCGGAGCCGCCAACTTCTTGCCAGTAACCTTCTTGGCAACGTTGATTGCATCGGCTGCAATCTTCTGCGAATCTTCCGCAACCTTCTGCGATTTCTCAGCATTGGCGATTGCATCCTTACTGGTTGCTACCAGATTCTTCATCAGATCCTCATAACGTCCGATGGTGTAGTTGGCAATCTTCAGTGCCGCTTCGAGTTCAGCAATCTGTGCATCCTTGTCGTTGATCATGGTGATGATTTCGGCTTTCTTCATGGTGTTGTACTGCATAATGTTCCTCCTTATGGAAAATAAAATAATTAGTTATCCGACTCTAACTCTGGTCGGCAGGCAGTATTTAGTTGTTGCTTAATAATTGATCAATGCCAACCAATAAGCATACAAGGGATCAGAATCATCAATCCCATAACAATGGTTCCAATGAAGATTTTTGCATCCTCGTTCATCGTGTTACTCCTTTCTTGAAACATTGTTGACTGCTACAACTTTGTACTCTTGTACAAACGACTGCCCACCAACCGAAGTTGATGGACAGGAATTCAAACAAGATTCGGATCGAGTTACTTACGCTCAATCCAGTTCAGTGTGAAGTTACCGTGAACAACCATGGTAACCTTCTTGGTGTTAACAACGATCGTCGGAGCCTCGCACTTCGGAGTTACTCCGAACATCTTGGCAAGTCTATCCTTGCCACCGTTGACGGCACATCCAGTGCATACACCGGATTTACTGCAACCGCCGTGGAGAATCTTGTTGTTGCAAAAGTTGTCAAGTTTTGCGATACCGTCATCATACGATGTTGCGGAATTCACGATCTTTGAAACTTTTTTTGCCATGCTGTCCTTCTTGTTAGCATTGATGATGTTCTTCTTCATGATGTTACTCCTTTCATAAATAAATGTGTTTAATAAATAAAGAGCACCACACTATGTGATGCTCTGGTTGCCGGTTAATATTTAATTGTCAATGTTAGCCGATGTAGCTACGGCAGATGGTCTTGTCGGCATACCGTCTGGAACGGCGTTCCTCATGCTTCCACTGTTTTTCAGTGTTGTGGTAGCCCTTGATTCTCCGGCAAGTACCAGGATGACGGAACTTAAGAGGATCCGGATGTTCCTCAGACATCATTCTGCGGTACTCTCTGGACGGCGCTCTAAGCTTACGTCCTCTGTGAATTGGATCAGAATCTGCGATCATATTGTCGCCAATGATCTTTTCGTTGATATAGTCATCAGCAGTCGGTTCTGTGACTCTCCAGTAAGTTACATCATCGTCATAACCATCGACACAAATCCATGTTCCGACGTTCTCCACAACATAACCTTCGGCAGATAATTCTGCTAACATTTGTGATGTCGGATTCGTCAGTATTGCTTCTCCAACAACTCCGGTCATAGTGGAGTTAATGTCGATCATAACATTATCAACGAACGTATCCTTGATCTCATCCCAGCTGAGTGATTCGACATTGTTGTAAACTTCCAGACTTACAAAATTATGACATCTTTCATTCCAGTACTGCACGGTACACCTCCAAAGTATAAATAATCGACTCAAATCAATGCCGTGAGTCATTCGGCACGGAGTTGGTTAGCTGTAAGCTACGGCATACCGTTCCTACAGCCAGAGCAATCCTTGTTGTTAACTCCACTATCCAACAATCGGAGATATCCTCAATCTACGACCGTCGTAGCTGTGTGGAGTAGCATGGTTGACGAGTTACTGCCGAAATTAGCCGAAATTAGCCAGGATTAGCGGATCGACTCAATGATTAACCCTACTAACATAATTACAGCCAAAGCCATGAGTGTTACTGTAAATTTTGCTATAAAACTATAAGTTACCATAATACCCTCCTTGAAATAATTAAATTAACACCACAATAAAAGGCACCACCGTAGTGATGCCCTCTGATCTGGAGTTAATTCATGTTGTGGCTTAATATTTGATTAAATCATCTGGTTCACGATCTTGTACATCTTGGATTCAAAGATCTTCATCTGGTCTTTGCAGACCTTATCAATAGCCTCATGGTACTCTCTGCCCTTAAGGTTCTTGGCATAGCCGGAATCCTGAAGGCACTTTTTGTAGATATTGTACTGGATAGCCCAGATCTTTCTCCCCTCTTTATTCCACTTAAAGCGGGGATTCTCCTTAGTGGTTTTCTTAACATCTGCTGTCTCGACTTTACCGGTTTTGGGAGAGTTCACTTTAACTCTATAACCTTTAGCCAGATACTGCCGATACTTCTCATTGGCTTCTTCAATACCTACAGTGAATGGAATGCCGTCGGAAGTCGTGATTCTAGTTCCATTTTCTACCTTCTCGAAAGTTACAGTGCCTTTTCCGCTCTTAGTAAGTGTTAATGCGTTCATTGTTTCCTCCTTTGAAACTGTGATATAATGTACTGGTCAAGTCCTTCGCTTGACTTGCAAAAACTATACTACCACCGCAAAAACCATGCAAATTGGACAAAATAAGCCTTTTTCCAAGTTTCCTTCCGGATCGGCGGCTTATTTCAGCATTTTTTCGGCGATTTTCCGCAACCTGGGGTAAGCTGGTTCACCCACACACCACCAACAATTTTCCCAAATTTCCTCACCTACCAACACCAAATTAATACCATACTCCATATCGCTATTCATATCGTATTCCCCCATATAAACAAACAAATTCACAACGCCAAAAATAACTCATTTTTCCAATATTTAATATTTTACCAATATCGCCACCAAACAACATCAATAATCAAACAGAAACAAACGATATAAAAATCGATCAAAAATAATATCAGCTGCAATAATCATAGTTGCCGTAATAATCAACATAACCAATCAACAACTCCAGGTCATAATGAGCCTCACAATAATAATATAATATATATAAACTATATATTTATATATACTAATATAATATCTATATCTTTATTTATCTAGTTATAATATACATACTTATATATATATATATATATTAATATATAATATAATTATAAATATAAAATATAGTTCTAAATATAATATATAGTTTAAACAATTATATATTATTCTTATATCTATATATGATATACTGTATTTAAATTACCTATTATTTATAATATCTAGAATTATATCTAGATATAATATATAATCTTAATTCTAATATATAGATCTAGATATATAATTATATATAAATCTAGATATCAATATATATATAATCTAGACTAATATATACTCTATGTTATTAGTTATATCTATACATATATATTACTATATATAATGTTGCCATCAATCTAACTCTGCTGTTTGTTGGAGCAGAATTACTAATCGCATTATTTTATTGGAATAATTTCTGTCGCAATTTCTGTCGCAGATTTAGTTTATTTTTTGTTTAATTTGTTTATAAAAAGTTTATTAATCATATATTAAGCAAAAAGGTTGACAAAATCGCCGTCATAGTGTATTATGGTAGCGTTGAATAAATTCAGCGCCAACAACCAATCAACATAATCTATTATATAAGGAGAATAGCCAATGCTACTACCAATCAAAGACATTATTATCACTAATCGTCAACGCCGTGATCTTGGCGACATTGTCAATCTCGCAACAAGTATGAAGAAATTTGGACTATTTGCCCCAGTAGTTGTTAATGAATCGTATCATCTTATTGCCGGAGAACGTCGTATTCGTGCTGCGGAACTTCTCGGTTGGAACGAAATCGGCGCAACCATGATGACAACGTCATCTGCCGAAGATGCACTCCTTATGGAGATAAGCGAGAACATCGACCGCAAATCCTTCACTCGCGAGGAACAAGTTAACGCTGGTATTGAATTGGAACGGATTGAAGAATTAAAAGCAAATCAACGTCATGCAACATCAACTGGTGGAATCGATCCTCAGCTTAGGGAAAATTTTCCCACAGCTGAAAAAGGTCGAGTTCGTGACATTGTTGCTAAATACTTCAATATGTCTGGCAAGCAATACGAGCGTGACAAATTCGTGGTTGCCCACAAAGATTTGTTTCCATTAGCAGATAAAAATGGCGAAGATATTGATTACAACGATTGGAACAACTTTAAAGTCTCAACAAATAAAGTTTATATTATAATAAGGAAACTTCTCGATCAACAAACTTCAAAATCTGCTGATAAAAAGAATGCTGCAACTGTAAAACCTACTACTATAGAAAAGATTGTTGAGATTATCCCAGATGACTATGAAACAATCAAAACGGAAGTTCAAACTCTGCGCACTGATATTGCCGCCAAAAATCTGCGCATAACAGAACTTGAGAATCAATCAACAAATAATAATGAAGAATTAACTGCAACAATTGCAGAACGTGATCGCCGTATTGCAGAATTGGAATCCAACATCTCCACGCTGGAATCTGACATTTCCACATTTAATAATGCCGCATTCCTTGAGCGCAATTCATCGAACGTATACAGAGCGCTTGATGGAACAGACGACATTTACGAACTCGCCCACAAAATTCGCAATATGTTGGAAGAAGATTTAGCGCCGCTGAAATTCCGCCGCTGTTTTGAGCGCATTCCAGTTAGCACAACAGCTCGTGAGAATCTGCAAACAATGGTTGATGGTATTCGTTCATGGTGCTTCGAAATGGATGGGATATTGAGTAGTAACAACGCAAACAGTTCAACTGTAGTTATTGATTATTAATTATATATTAAGTAAAGGAGTTATTTATGCAGAACTTATCTATGCAGAACAAGAATCTGTTAACAGACGCAAATGCAACCAACATTCTTAATTCAGCAAATCTCGACCTTGTCGCCAGCACTCCGTTGACAAACGAAGAGACTGCGCTCTATGCAACTATTTATACGAACACTGTCAGTACACTTTTGACATCTGCCATTGAGAAACTGTGCGCTGCGCAAACCGTTGCCATCACTGAATCTGCGGAAAAAATTCTCGGCAAGATCAATGATAAGTTTGACAACTTCATTGATTCTTATAAAAAAGATCGAGTTGATTACTACTCCAACATTGATTCTATTAAGAATTCATTCGCTGTGCTATCTACTGAATTGCCGCAAATTCTCAAATCGCAGAATGAATCAACGACTGCATTAATCGACGCTGTTAATAAAACAGCGATTAAAGATTCACAGCAGGACAATCCGAGATTACATAATTCGTTAACCGAGAAAGATTCCATCAAGTGGATTAAAGACATCTGGAATACTTGCAAGATTATTGGCAGACGTTGTAACAAAGATAAACAAGCGGTATTGTTCGACATATATAGTATTGTTCGCGCGAATTGTCCGACCATTAAATCTGACTATGCGTCATATAGGACTATTAAGCCGAGAAGTTCGCAAATCAGCATGTGTGGTCATAGCGACTATTATCGTCCAATAATTGAGAACGCCGCTTCTCTCCTGCATATGAAATATTATCCAGAGAACCATGGGATTAATTCAATTATTAAATCCAACGATATTAATTCTGTATCCATTATGAAGACGCCGGAATCTATTGTTGGTTTGATTCGCGATTATTGTGCCAGACATAACACAACATATATGTCGGCAGTCGCAACATTGTTCAAAGAACTTCATAAAAGGTGTAACTTTAATATCTATGATGGTAGGAGAAAATATGTCAATAGTCTCGGATACAAGAATTGTTCTATGGCGTACTATGTAGCTAACAATAAGGAACTCATGGATCTTTTTAAATCAATTGTGGAGGAATAATTATGGCATTCTATATTGCTAACAAAATTGATTTTATCCGTGGCAATGGCGATTTAGTTAATACGCCGGATTCTGCTCGTCACATGAAAGATACAGAAGCTAGTAATTATGTATCTATTCATCCTGACCACGAAGTTATGAAGCTTGGTAGGCGGTACAAGAAAAACAAAAACTTTGTTGTATCTACGAAAAAACAATTTATTGGAAAAGATTGTACAGTTGTAAATAACATGGGCGATGCTAGGCCGTTTGCCACAATTGATGCCGCATATTCTTACATAGATAATATTCCCAATGTCAAGGAGTTGTTGGGCGAAGCTTTTGTTATTGATAATCGTTATCGGCGGATGCGCCGCCCAGAAGAACAGCGTCAGCGTCAAGAATATCTTCAGAGCCGCCCAGGTCAGAGAATATTTATTGATAACCCAACAAGAGATGCTGTCCGCAAAAAATCTCAGTACTGCGCTATTTGTGGCAAACCAATTGCCGACGAAGAATACAGCATCGATCATACAATTCCAATTTCTCGTGGTGGTAATAATTCACTTGAGAATTTGCGCCCAGTACATAAACGCTGCAACATGATAAAAGATAATATGTTGGATAATGAGTTATCTCAGCATGCTACTGATATTGCTTGCTTTAATCTATTTAATAATCCATCCGCCGAATTACAGAATAAATTAATTCGTGCGTTGGTTCGCGGTGTTATCAGAGAACAGTATAATTAATAAGGAGTGATGCCTATGGGACAATACGGTTGGAAAATTCGCAACTATAAAGCCGCCACTGTCTACGGAAAAAATATCGGTATCCGTGACCGCTACGACTATACCGAAGCGATGCTACATCATTCGCTATTTACTAATTGGTTGCATTCTCACGGAATGTAGACTAACAAACGTGATGATAGTACAAAAGATATAATTTGTATGGACTTTTAGTTTGGATTGCGCAGTTACAAAGAAGAACTCGCGCACCTTGATCAAATGAAAAAGGACGCAAACGGTGATAGCGAAAAGCTTGAACAAATCGAGTAGCTGCGCTCCAAAGTTAATAGCCGTGCAGATTTATATAAAAAATTAAGCAAGGATCAAATTCGTCGCATATTTTATGAGAATGGAGTTGATATTACTTATCACAGACAAGACAAGCAAACTGGAGAACCTATTCAAGAAACAATTCATTACAGAATGCTGTATCGCAATCCGTCTAAGGCGAAACAAGGCTCGGTTATGTTTATAAGAGATTCTCTATATGATGTTGCTTATGATTGGCTCACTATGGGAATTGGTAAAAGACTCCCACAACATAACGCAAAAATCGTCGAGATATCTGCATATGCGCCGCTATCCACTTCTGCGATTGAAGGAACCGTTCATATTCCAGTTGAAGATATTCTTATTCTACGCGACTAGGATAGTTTCTTTCATACTATCGCCGACATTGTCCGCGCCGAAGATTATGAGGTTACTCTAAAATCCGGTAAAAAAGAAACTCGTAAACGCTGCACAGTTACACGCGAAGAAACAGACGTAAAGAATACACTATGGGATGGCATGGCGCTAATTGACTCTTCTGCTATGCCGACTTGGTGTAATGGTATGGCATTGTTCCGCAACCATTTCTTCAAAGCTTGTGCGTTTAAAAGCAACATACAGTTGTTTATTTAGGATTATTGCATTCAGCATAACATTGACTACAATACCTATGAGATAACCGACATGTTTGGAAACTCGCATTTGGCAAAATCCATAAAAATAATAACCACAGACAATGCCATCAAATGGAAAAAGTTTATTGATCTTATGGGTGATAATTTGCCGTCTGCTTACAATTACTGGTGTAATAAAGTTATATCTGATGGATGTGTATGGGGAATTGTTAAAACAGACCACACCTCTAAACTCGGTTCAGTACAGCAAATGTCATATCAAATGATTAATACTCTGCCGTGCAGTAAATCAGATATAGAAAAAATTGCTTAGACTAGCGTTGACTACGTTAAACTTCTTAAGTCTGATAACAAAGAATTTGTTAAATTCTTGAGAAAGAATGCAACCGCCGTCAACCATTTTAATATGCTAGCCGACTTATACGAGTGGAACAATGACTTTTCCAACAGCCGTATGTGGAAGGTTGATAAAGCAAGTATTATCAATCAATATGTAACAAAGTTGCGCAAGGGGAAAATTACAGTATAGGGTGATAATCTGACTGTTTGTGGAAATCCGTATGCATTACTAATGTATACAGTTGGCCTTGATTGGAACAATGATCCCACAATTGTTCCTGATGACGGAGTTATACAAGTATATACAAAACGTTTTGCGGACGGCGAGTATTTATGTGGCATTCGCAATCCACACAATTCAAGTAATAACCTTGGCTATTTCAAAAACGTCCGCCATCCTCTGATGGAAAAATACTTTGAATTCAGCCCAAATATTATGGCGGTTAATTGCATCCACACTGATGTGTAGAGTAGAATGAACGGCGAGGATTTTGATTCTGATTTCAACTTCGTAACTAATCAACCACAAATGGTAGAGGCTGCACGAATTGCGTACCGCGAATATCCAACAGTTGTAAACGAAGTGCCAGAAAGCGGCATGTCATACAACAACACAATGAAAGAATATGCTCGTATGGATTCTGCTATGTAGGGTGCGCAAAAAGCAATCGGCGGATCTTCCGATAGTGCGCAACTCAGTCAAAGCTATTATTGGACAAAAGTTGCTAACGGCGAAGACGACGATGAAAAACAATAGCTCTATGAAAATACGGTTATACTTGCCGTATGTGCACAGCTGGCAATCGACGGATGTAAAAAGGTATTTGCTGTAGATGTCAATGATGACATAGCCAGAATCCGCAGTCAACCATGTATGAACAGATAGTTGGATTATCCGAGATTTATGAAGTGGACACATAAAATTCCAGTAACAAAAAATGGAAAAGAACGTCCGCAAGAAGATATTAAAGCTGAAAGAAATAAAGTTGGAAAACGTATTGACGAAAAATTAATTTGTCCTATGAATTGGTTGCAAGATTGTCTTGATAAAATTCAAGGAGCATCCAAAGATGGATTTGTTGATACGAAAGAATTCTTTGTTAATAATCCAGGTTGGGCAAATAATCGTCAGATGTCAAAGATTCGCAAGATTGTCGAGGACTATGATGGTTATACAAAACGACTAATGGGCTACTTAATAGATGATATTGAGGATGATGAGATTTTAGAATTGTTAATGCTAAAAACTGATGAGACTTATGAAAAACTTAAAGGTTTAAAAATGTCCAAGATAACAATTAACAGACTTGTTGGATCTGTTATCGGAATCGACATGGGAATTAACAATGATTATAAATATAAAATAACATCCAAATATACAAGAAAAATGATGAACTTGCTATATAATTGCAATCGAGAATATTTTCTTTCTTGCTTTAAACAATCATAATTTACTTAGCGTCCCCTTTGTCAAGCATTGATAAACCCAATAAACATAAGGGTTTGTCGCATGTTGCTAAAATTTCTTATATGTAGAGAGTAACAATGTATTATTGATATGATCTTCCGCCGCTATTGCCGAGTGCGGCGTATAGAAATATGGGACTATAGTTATGTAATTTTAGTACCTTTGGACGCTGTATAGGTTAAACGTCCAGTTGCGCAATTTATTAAATATAATGATTAAAAGGAGAATTGATTATGACTAGAACAGAATTTTACAAGGAATATGCGAAGGTTGCAAATATTAATCAGAAAGAAGCCAGAAGGATTATTGAAGAAATTGGAGACATTGTCGTCTCTCATATGAGTGATGAAGATGGTGTAACACCGTTTGATGGCATTACACTGAAACGATCTTGGGCAGCGCCGAGGGTTGGTCGAAATCCTCAGACTGGAGAAACTGTAAACATTTCTGGTAAGTGGCAACCAAAGGCAAAATTTGGAAAAGCAGTTAAAGATGCTATTCAAGAATAATTTTTACACATATATGGTAATTACCCTCCAGAACATAGGGACGCTGCTACGAAGGATGGTAAACTTCGTAGATAAATTTGTGATTTGCCAACTCGCTGACCGTTTAGGAGAACCCTATCCCCAATGTGCCTAAACGGTTAGCTTGTTATAGTGTCGGTAGGCAAGCATTAAAAGCCGCTTAAGACAATAGTTGCTGCGTACGTGGAACGTCTGTGGTGTTATCACAGCGTTGGTTAATCCAATGATGGACAATCCAATGATAAATTAATAAAGGCTA
>Ga0310690_10002595_pt1 | contig 29108 bp, 19 predicted proteins | sample AusTroGonzalo_MG_2_FD_207661 | JGI IMG/M metagenome (GOLD analysis project Ga0310690, IMG submission 207661) | Bovine rumen microbial communities from tropical cattle in Woodstock, Queensland, Australia - Gonzalo_04 (v2) (version 2) | ecosystem: Host-associated > Mammals > Digestive system >...
TGGAGACGCTCTACAGGCTCCATTTGCAGCAGCATAGTTTCGAGAAAGCTATCGCCGTGCTCGATCGCATGGAGCTCATCGATGGTAAGAGCGAGCGGCTGTCGCTGGCCAAGAGCGGTCTCTACCTGCAGATGAATGAGCACGAGGCAGCCCTGAAGGAGGTGAGAGACCTCTCTGAGCGCTATCCCTATGACTTGAACTACCGCACAATCTATGCCAATACGCTGATGATGGCTGCCGGAGATGGCGAAGAGGGTCGCAGGGAGGAAGCCCATAGGGTACTGGCTGAGGTGCTGGCCGAAGAGCCTGATAACTACAGGGCTCAAGCATCTCTGCGTACTTATTATCTGGCCGAGAACGACAGCCTGAGGGCCGACTCGCTCACACGCAGTATCTTGCTGAACCCCGTGACGGCTCTCGAAGACCGGGTGAACTTGCTCAGGCAGGAGATCAGCAAGAGTGAGAATGCCGGTGGAGACAGCACCAAAGTGCTGCGACTGTTCCATGAGATGTTGGCACAGCCCCATCCGGAGGCGGATATTGCGGAGTTCTGTGCTGCCTATATGAACCTGAAGAAGATGCCGCGCGATTCCATTGCTGCCATGCTCGAGCTGGTGCTCACGCTGGCTCCCGACAATGCATCGGCACGTCTGCAGCTGGTGCAGAATGCATGGGAGGACAACAACAATGAACGTGTGGTGGCCCTCTGCCAGCAGGCTCGCCAGTACAACCCCGACGAGATGGCCTTCTACTATTATCAGGGGATGGCCTATTACCGGCAGGAGGACCGTGACCATGCGCTGGAGGCTTTCCAGAATGGCATCAGCGTCATCACCGACGAGAGCAACCCTGCCATCGTCAGTGATTTCTATGCCGTGATGGGTGACCTGCTCCACCAGAAAGGAAAGGTGCAGGAGGCCTATGCCGCCTATGACTCCTGTCTGGCATGGAAGCCCGACAATATAGGTTGTCTGAACAACTATGCCTACTTCCTCAGTGTGGAGGGAAAGCAGCTCGACAAGGCAGAGCAGATGAGCAGGAAGACCATCAAGGCTGAGCCTCGCAATGCCACTTATCTGGATACCTATGCCTGGATACTCTTCAAGCAGCAGCGCTATGATGAGGCCCGCGTCTACATAGACCAGACCTTGCAGAACGACTCGGTCTTCAGCAGCGAAGTGCTCGAGCATGCCGGTGATATCTATGCCATGTGTGGCGACATCGACAAGGCGCTCCTGTACTGGCGGCAGGCTTTGGAGAAAGATCCGAAAAACAAAATGCTGAAACGCAAAACAAAAAAGAAAAAATACATACGCAAATGAAGTCATATCGAATCTTAATGGCCCTTGCATTGGCCGTAGTTCTCGGTCTTACATCGTGTATCACCAACAAGAAGAACGTCAGGGACATCACTACTGTCGATACCGACAGCATAGGTGAGAGAGAGTTCCTTGACTTGGTTCAACAATCGACCTCCACCTATTATTCAAAGTATGTGTCATCGAAGGTGAAGTTCACCATTGAGATGGGGCCGCAGAAAGTGAATCTCACCGGTAACCTCCGTATGAAGCGCGACGATGTGATACGTCTGCAGCTGATGGCCTTCGGCTTTGTCGAGGCTGGTCGCATAGAGTTCACCAAGGACTATATGCTCATCGTTGACCGTATCAACAAGCAATACTTGAAGACACCCTATAAGTACGTTGAGTTCCTGCGTAGCAGCGGCATTAACTTCTACACGCTTCAGGCGCTCTTCTGGGATGAGCTGTTTGTTCCCGGAAGCGATAATATCAGCCACCGCTCGCTCGACAAGTTCTCTACCGACCTGGGGGGCGATGAGGCTGTCATCTATATGGAGCGTGGAGACATCAACTATAGTTGGCTGGCCAATCAGCACACGGGCCGCATCAAGATGGCCAACATCATGCATCGTGATCCCTACCGCGGCAACACCCAGCTCAACTGGAACTATAAGGGGATGGGCTCGCTCAATGGCAAGCCGTTCCCTAACGATATGGTCGTGACACTTACCATGCCCAAGAAGGAGCTGAAGATGAACATCAAGCTTAACTATTTGGGCAGTGATAACGAATGGGATACGCGTACCATCGTATCGGATAAATATCGCGAAGTGGAGGCCGACGAGCTGTTGCGCCGTATCATGGGAAGCCTGTAAGGACGGTTTTTTCCTGGCTGTTGTCGGATGCTTTCAAGCTATCACATGAAGAAAATCGTATTGTTGCTCATGCTGGCTCTCTTTGCCGCAGCCCTTCCTGCACAGCAGCGAAAGGGAAGCGGCAAGGCACCGTCTGCACAGCAGAAGACGGTGAAGAAGAAAACTACTCCAGCTAAGAAAACTACTCCAGTCAAGAAAAGTACTCCGAAAAAGACAGGCACTCCTGCCAGACAGCAGAACAAGCAGCAGAAGTCTCCTACGGTAAAAGGTCTTCAGAACGAGCGTAAGGAGCTGCAGGCCAAGCGTGCAGCCAATCAGCGCAAGCAGGAAGAGCTGAAACGGGGTGTAAAGCAGGGCATGGAGAACCTGATGATCCTTGATCAGGAGATAGCACAGAAGCGCCGTGTGGTCGATACCATCCGTAATGACATTGATCAGCTCACATCCTATATAGGACTGCTTGACCGTCAGCTAACCATCCTGCAGGAAGAACTTGAGGAGCGCCGCACACGCTATATGAAAAGCCTGCGCTATATGCATCGGCACCGTTCGGCACAGGATCAGCTGATGTTTGTTTTCAGTGCCGACAACTTCAACCAGATGTATCGTCGCCTGCGCTTCTCCCGTGAGTATGCTGCTTATCAGCGTGCGCAGGGCGAAGCCGTAAAATTGAAGCGACAGCAGGTAGAAGAGAAGAAACGGGAGCTGGCGGAGTCGCGCCATGAGAAAAACACACTGTTAGAGCGTGGTGAGCGCGAGAAGAAGCTGTTAGAGGGTAAGCAGAACGAACAGAAGGTTCAGGTGAACCAGCTGAAGAAACAGCAGAAGACCGTTGAGGCCCTTATTCTTGAGCAGCAGCGTCGAGAAGAGGAGCTCAATGCCCGCATCGACCAGCTCATTGCCGAGGAGATAGCCCGCGAGAAGGCTCGTCAGGAGGCCGAGGCCAAGAAGAAGGCCGCACAGGAGGCGGCCCGTAAGCGTGCTGAGGAACTGGCCCGTAAGAAAGCAGCTGCCGAGGCTGCCCGTAAGGAAAACGAGCGTCGCATTGCCGAGGCACGGAGGAAAGAGGAGGAGGCCCGGCGTGAGGCTGCCCGTGCCGCATCGCAAAAGGAACGTGAAGAGGCTCAGCGCAAGGCACGTGAGGCAGAGGCTGAGCGCATGCGTGCTGAGCAACAAGCCAGGGAAGATGATAATGCCCGACAGCGCGAGATTGCCGAGGCCAAGAAAGCTGAGGAAAGCTTCATGGAGCCTGCTGAAGACCGGCGGCTGAGCGGTAGTTTCGAACAGAACCGTGGGCGGTTGCCGCTGCCCATTACCGGCAGCTATCGTCTGGTGCGCGGATTTGGTACCTATTCGCCCGAAGGGCTTAGTCATGTGCGCCTGCAGAGCAACGGCTGGCATCTGAAGGGACAGTCGGGGGCCAAGGCCCAGTGTGTGTTCGACGGTGAGGTCAGTGGAGTCTACTTCCAGGGCGGCACCTATATTGTCACGGTGCGTCATGGACGATACATCTCGGCCTATATCAATCTGGCCAGCGTCAGCGTGCGAAAGGGTCAGCGTGTAAAGACCCGTCAGGCACTGGGTTCTCTCGGAGCCGATCATACCATGCAGTTCCAGTTGCGCAACTGGAATACGTTGCTCAACCCCAGTGTATGGTTAGGTAGGTAAGCAATACCTTTGGAGCAAATTAATCATGGAATATGGCAAAGAAAAAGGAACAGGTCGAAGAGCCGTTAGAGAAACAGTTATGGAAGGCTGCCGACAAGTTGCGTAAGAATATTGACGCAGCAGAGTACAAACATGTGGTCCTCGGCCTCATCTTCTTGAAATACATCTCCGTGTCTTTTGAGAAACTCTATGCAGAACTGGTGAAACAGAAAGATGAAGGTGCAGACCCAGAAGACAAAGAGGAATACAAAGCAGAGAACATATTCTTTGTACCAGCCAATGCCCGTTGGAGTTATCTGGTTAGTCAGGCGAAGAATCCGCTCATCGGCAAATACATTGACGATGCAATGGATGTGATTGAGCGTGAGAACCCGTCTCTGAAAGGCGTGTTGCCCAAAGTATTCTCCCGTCCTAATCTTGATCCTACAAGTCTTGGTGAGCTGATAGACTTGATAGGCAATAGCACACTTTCAAATGTCAGCACAGGCAGTGCAGACTTGTTAGGCCATGTCTTCGAATATTTCTTGGGTGAGTTTGCTTTGGCAGAAGGCAAGAAGGGCGGTCAGTTCTATACACCTCGTAGCGTTGTTGAATTGTTGGTCAATATGCTGGAGCCATATAAGGGGCGTGTGTTAGACCCTTGTTGTGGTTCTGGTGGTATGTTTGTGCAGAGCGAGAAGTTTGTCAAGGAACATCAGGGACGTATCGACAATATTTCCGTTTATGGTCAGGAGAGTAACCAGACCACTTGGCGACTCTGTAAGATGAACCTTGCCATTCGTGGCATTGATGCCTCTAATGTAAAATGGAATACCGAAGGCTCTTTCCTCAACGATGCCCATCAGGACGTGAAGGTGGACTATGTAATGGCTAATCCGCCTTTCAATGATAGTGACTGGAGTGGTGACCTGTTGCGCAATGATAAGCGTTGGCTCTATGGCATTCCCCCTACGGGCAATGCCAACTTCGCGTGGATTCAGCATTTCATCTATCATTTAGCACCATCAGGACAGGCGGGCTTCGTTTTGGCCAAAGGCTCGCTGACCTCAAAGACAGGTGGCGAGGGCGATATCCGCAAGGCATTGATAGATAAAGGTCTCATTGCTTGTATCGTCAACCTCCCAGCCAAACTATTTTTGAACACCCAGATTCCAGCTTGCCTGTGGTTTGTCACACGCAATCGCACTTGCCATCCTGGTGAAATCCTTTTTATTGATGCCCGCAACAAAGGACGCTTGATAAACCGTCGCACTCGGGAACTGACAGCAGAAGACATCAAAGAGATTGACGACACCTATCACCATTGGCGTGAAGAATCCCCTGACTATCAGGACATTCCCGGTTTCTGTGCCTCTGTTCCCGTCAGTCGCGTAGCCGAACTGGACTATGTCCTCACACCAGGCCGTTATGTCGGACTTCCCGAAGAGGAAGACGATTTCAACTTCGCCGAGCGCTTCACCGCCCTCAAAGCAGAGTTTGAAGAGCAACTGAAAGAAGAAGAGCGATTGAACAAACTGATTATTGAGAATCTTGCTAAGATACATATATAATATAAGGTATGAGCAAACTCATCAAGATAGATAACACCTATGCAGACTGGATAAAAGATCTCAGTCTGCGTTTCCGACAGAGTCAGATCAAGGCTGCCGTCAAGGTGAATAGTGAGATGATTAAATTCTACTTCTCGCTTGGTGCCGACATCGTTAACAAACAAGCAGAAAGCAAATGGGGCGACGGCTTCTTTAAGAACCTTAGCCAAGATTTGCAAGAGGCACTGCCAGGAGTGAAAGGTTTTTCGGAAACAAATATGAAATATGCAAAGTATTTCTATCAATTATATTCACCATTAATTCATCCCCAAGTTGGGGACGAAATTCGTCCACAGCTTGTGGACGAATTAGAAAACGCTACAAATTTTCCCCAAGTTGAGGAAAAAATAGTAATTCGTCCACAACTTGTGGACGAATTGGAAAATCTATTGTTAATTCCTTGGGGACATCACAGGTTTATTATTGACAAATGTAAAGGAAATACGGAGAAAGCCCTTTTCTATGTCCAGCAAACTGTTAAGAACAACTGGAGCCGTGCCGTACTGCTCAACTTCCTTGACACCACCCTCTATGAGCGGCAGGGAAAGGCAATAACCAATTTCAAGGCCACATTGCCTGAAGTGGATAGTGATCTGGCGCAGCAACTGGTCAAAGACCCCTATTGCTTTGATTTTGCAGGACTGACCGAACGATATACGGAGAAGGAGCTAAAAGACGCACTTATCAGGAACGTGGAGAAGTTCCTGTTGGAGTTGGGCAATGGCTTTGCCTATATGGGACGCGAATTCCGTATAGTCGCTGGCGAGACAGAACTCTTTACTGATATGCTTTTCTACAACACCCACTTGCATTGCTATGTAGTGGTGGAGGTGAAGACTGAGAAGTTTGAAAATGCTTTCCTGGGTCAGTTGAGTGGTTATGTGTCATGCGCCAACCATGTGCTGAAGCGTGAGGGTGACAGTCCTACTGTCGGTCTGCTCATCTGCAAGAGCAAGGACGATGTCATGGCCCAATACGCTCTTGAGGGCTACACCAACCCCCTTGGCATCTCTGAGTATGAACTGTCGAAACTCTATCCCAAGGACTTCAAGAGCACCCTGCCGAGTATCGAGGATATTGAGAGAGAATTAAAGGATTAAATTATGAGCGAGATGATAAAAAACGATTTGACCGAATGGGCAGATAAGTGCATGTCTTACTTGTCTCAAATTCCTCAGACACTATCTGAGGAATTGACTGAAACTTCTTTTTTCCAGACACTGTCTAGAAAATCTATAAGAGAGACATTTCCGAAACACCATCTCGGATTTCTCCAATTTCGCAGACACTGTTTGCGGAATTTTGAAAATAGTCAGACACTGTCTGACCAATCACCCAAAATAATGAAACTATGAGCGAGTGGAAAGAATATAAGTTTGAAGATATAACAACCGAAATTGGGGATGGAATACATGGAACCCCGATTTATTCGGAAGATGGAGAGTTTTACTTCATCAATGGAAACAATATCTCCAATGGAAAAGTTATAATAAAGGGTGACACAAAGAGAGTTAATCAAATAGAATTTGAAAAGTATAAAAAGCCTTTGTCAGATAGAACTATATTATTGTCTATTAATGGAACTATTGGAAATGTGGGATTTTACAATAATGAAAAATGCATTTTAGGCAAAAGTGCGTGCTATTTTAATCTTAAGGATAATGTCGATAAGCATTTTGTATACTATACCTTTTTGGCAGATAACTTCCAATCTCATTTACTAAATATAGCAACAGGAACTACAATACAAAATGTACCCTTAAAAGGATTACGTGAAAGTACAATAATGCTACCTCCTCTTGACGAACAAAAGCGAATTGCCTCTATTTTCAGTTCTTTAGATGACAAGATAGATTTGCTGAATCGTGAGAATGCTACACTCGAAGCAATGGCAGAAACCCTCTTCCGTCAATGGTTCATCGAAGAAGCAAAAGAGGATTGGGAGGAAGGAAAGTTGGGGAATTATGTCAATGAGACAGTTAGTGGAGAATGGGGGAAAGAAAACCCAGAAGGTGATTTCATAAAACCAGTTCAGTGTATTAGAGGAACAGATATTGCAGATTTGAATATTGGCCTTGCAACTAAAACACCAATTCGATTTATAAAAGAATCGAAATTTGATAAAATTGAACCTAATAATGGTGATATAATTATGGAAATATCTGGTGGAACGGAAAACCAATCGACGGGACGAGTTACATTTATTAATGAAGATGTGAAGGCTTTGTTTGATTATCCAATTATCTTTTCCAATTTCTGTAGATTATTAAGAATTAAAGAAGAATGCACTTACTTCATTTATTGTTATTTGAGATACCTATATAACCAAGATGAGTTATTTAATCTTGAAAACGGAAGTTCTGGCATTAAGAATCTTGATTACAAAGCTTTATTGTATGAACTATCATACCCAATGCCAAACGAGAAACGACAGATATTGGATTTTAATAACAAAGTGAGGCTGTATTTTGATAAAATCAATAGAAACAAGCAACAAATCCAAACCCTCATTCATACTCGAGATATTCTTTTACCCAAACTAATGTCAAACGAAATACAATTATGACCAGACTCTTGGAATCGGATATTGAGCAGATGGCGATAGAGCTGCTACAGGCGAAGCGGTGGGAGTATCTCTATGGGCCGGACATTGCGCCAGACGGAGAGACACCTATGCGGGCAGCGTTTGACGAGGTGGTGCTGCGCGAAAAACTGGAGCGGGCAGTGGTGCGGCTGAATCCTTCTGTAAAGGAAGAGGTGCGCGATGAGGCCATCAAAACGGTACTGCGCATAGCCTCGCCTGACACATTGGCGAATAATGAGGAGTTTCATCGACTGCTCACCGAGGGCGTTCCCGTTTCTACTTATCAGGATGGTATGGAGCGGGGTGAGAGAGTTTGGCTGATTGATTTTGAGGACCCTTGGAACAATGAGTTTACTGTGGTCAACCAGTTTACGATTATAGAGAACGGGCATAACCGCCGCCCTGATGTGCTGCTCTTCGTGAACGGTCTGCCGTTGGTTATCATCGAACTAAAGAACGCTGCCGACGAGAATGCTACCATAGAGAGTGCCTACAGGCAGATAGAAACCTACAAACAGCAGATTCCCTCGCTGTTCACCTACAATGAACTGATTGTGATTTCTGATGGATTGGAAGCACGGGCAGGCTCTTTGTCGGCTGGCTTCAGTCGCTTCACGGCTTGGAAGAGCGAGGATGGCGAGCATATCGCCTCACCCCTGATGAGCCAGTTGGAGGTGTTGATTAACGGCATGTTGGAGAAAGACACTTTACTTGATATCATCCGTTCGTTTACTGTTTTTGAGAAACAAAAGACGGAAGACCTGAAAACAGGCATCACCACCATCAAGACGGTGAAGAAGGTTGCTGCCTATCATCAATATTATGCAGTGAACAAGGCGGTAGAATCGACACTGAGGGCAACGGGTATCAATCTCGGCGGCGATCGGGTTGCCGAGTCTCCTGCCAACTTTGGTTTTAAGACGGTGAAGGAACAGACGGTTGGTGATCATCGGGCTGGCGTCGTCTGGCATACACAGGGCAGTGGCAAGTCGCTGTCGATGGTCTTCTATACGGGCAAGATTGTGCAACGACTGAATAATCCTACTGTCGTGGTGATTACTGACCGCAATGACTTGGATGACCAACTCTTCGACACCTTTGCAGGTTCCCGTCAGTTACTGCGCCAAACACCTGTGCAGGCAGAAAACCGAGAGCATCTGAAATCATTGCTGAAGGTGAACTCTGGCGGTGTTATCTTTACGACTATTCAAAAATTCCAGCCTGAGACGGGCAATGTGTATGAACAACTGACCGACCGCTGCAACGTCATTGTAATTGCCGACGAAGCACACCGTACCCAATATGGTTTCAAGGCCAAGACGGTAGATGTAAGGAACGAGGCCGATGAGGTGATTGGCTCGGAAGTGAAATATGGCTTTGCAAAGTATCTGCGTGATGCCCTGCCCAACGCCACCTTTCTCGGTTTTACGGGTACGCCCATCGAATCGACGGATATCAATACGCCAGCCGTGTTTGGCAATTATATTGATGTCTATGATATTGCCCAGGCCGTTGAAGACGGTGCTACGGTGCGCATCTTCTATGAGAGCCGTTTGGCAAAGGTAGCACTAAGCGATAAAGGACGAAAGTTAGTGGAAGAATTGGATAAGGAGTTGGATACGGAGACGATGGATGATGTGCAGAAAGCCAAGGCCAAGTGGACACAGTTGGAAGCACTCATCGGCAGTCCGAACCGCATCAAGAACATCGCCGCCGATATAGTACAACACTTTGAGGAACGACAGAAGGTGTTTGAAGGTAAGGCGATGATTGTAGCTATGAGTCGAAGAATTGCTGCGGCATTGTATGATGAAATCGTCAAACTGCGCCCAGAATGGCATTCTGACGACTTGTCGAAAGGTGCCATCAAGGTGGTGATGACCTCCTCGGCTTCAGATGGGCCGGAGATAGCCAAGCACCATACCACCAAGGAGCAACGTCATGCATTGTCCGAAAGAATGAAAGACCCGACGGACGAACTAAAGTTAGTCATCGTTCGCGATATGTGGCTGACAGGCTTTGATGCCCCTTGTCTGCATACACTCTATATCGATAAGCCCATGCAGGGGCACAACCTAATGCAAGCCATTGCCCGTGTGAATCGAGTCTATAAAGATAAGCCGGGTGGATTGGTGGTGGATTATTTAGGTATCGCATCCGACTTGAAGAAAGCCCTGTCGTTCTATTCCGACTCTGGCGGCAAGGGTGATCCTACGCTACAGCAGGAACAGGCAGTAGCTTTGATGCAAGAGAAACTTGAAGTGGTAGAACAGATGCTTCATGGACTGGACTATCAGCAGTATTTTACGGAAACGACATCGGGCAAACTCTCGTGGATACTGAAGACAGAAGACTTCGTGCTTGGATTAGAAGATGGTAAAAAGCGCTTTGTCAACGAAGTGACAGCCTTAGGGAAAGCCTTCGCCATTGCCATTCCGAATGAGCAGGCTATGGACGTGAAAGACGAAGTGGCCTTCTTCCAAGCCGTAAAAGCCCGTCTGTGTAAATTTGATCATACAGGCACAGGACAGACTGACGAGGAGATTGAAACAACCATCCGACAGGTGATAGATCAGGCTTTGGTTTCGGAGAAGGTCATCGATATTTTTGATGCGGCAGGCATTAAGAAACCAGATATTTCCATTCTATCGGAAGAGTTCTTGATGGAACTGAAAGGCATGGAGCACAAGAACATTGCGATGGAAGTGCTTCGCAAACTGTTGGAAGATGAAATCAAGTCTCGCTCGAAATATCATTTGGTAGAAAGCCAGTCGCTGATGGAAATGCTTGACCGTTCCATCACCCGTTATCATAACAAGGTCATCACGGCTGCCGAGGTCATCGAAGAGCTGATCAAACTCAGCAAGACCATTGTAGAGAAAGACGAAGATGCCAAAAAGATGGGGCTGAGCACATACGAGTATGCTTTCTATACCGCAGTGGCCAATAATGAGAGTGCCAAGGAACTGATGGGCAAAGACAAACTGCGGGAACTGGCTGTCGTGCTGACAGAAACCATCCGTAAAAATGCTTCCATCGACTGGACTATCAAGGAGAATGTAAGGGCTAAGATGAAAGTAGCAGTCAAGCGGCTGCTACGCAAGTATGGCTATCCGCCTGACATGCAACTATTGGCAACGGAAACCGTACTGAAGCAGGCAGAAAAAATTGCGGAAGAAATCATCAATAATGATTAAGTCTGCTAAATAACTAACTGTAAATACTTTCCAATAGCATCCTCGATCTCACTCAGGCAGATGAACTCATCGGCTGAGTGGGATCGGCTGCTTTCGCCTGGTCCCAGTTTTAATGAGGTGAACGGCATCAGCGCCTGGTCGGAAAGGGTGGGGGAGCCGAAAGGCTGCATGCCCATTCTGATGCATCTTTGTACCAAGGGGTGTTCAAGGGTGATCGATGAGGAATGCAGACGGAAGGAACGGGCCTTCAGCTCGCATTTCTTCATGTGCTGACAGAGGAAATCGAAGAGTTCATCGTTCTGGTAAAGCTCATTGGGGCGCACATCGATGACGAAGTGGAGCGAGTCGGGTACCACGTTGTGCTGTGTGCCTGCCTCTACGACTGTCACTGTCATCTTCGTGGGTCCGAGCAATGGGCTCACCTTCTCAAAGCGATAGTCGCGCAGCCATACAAGGTCATCGAGAGCTTCATAGATGGCATTCACCCCTTCATTGCGGGCTGCATGTCCACTTACGCCATGGGCATAGCCGTCAATGACCATCAGTCCTTTCTCAGCAATGGCGGGCTGCATGCCCGTAGGCTCGCCCACGATGGCCACGTCGATACGGGGTAGCAGCGGCAGGACGCGCGCGATGCCGTCCTTGCCTGATACTTCTTCCTCGCAGGATGCCAGGAAGATGAGGTTGGGTGTGTTCTTCGCAGGCGAAGTGTTGCTGGGGGATAGGTGGAGTGAGCATATGCGGAACACCTGAAGCAGGCTCACCAGTCCGCCTCCACAGTCGTTAGCACCTAATCCGTAGAGACGGTCGCCCTCCCAGGTTGGCTTGAATGGATCACGTTGCCAGGTAGCCACAGGCTTCACCGTGTCGATATGCGCATTGAGCAGCACCGTCTCTTTCGATGGGTCGAAACCAGGGCTGAAGGCCCACACATTATTTCCCTCGCGTTTCGGCTCCATACCCCATTCCTGCATCTGACCGAACAGCAGGTCGGCAGCCGCTTTCTCATCGCGGCTTACGCTCGGTGTGGCAATCAGCCGGCTGAGCAGTTCAGCACCCTCCTGTGCATATTCTCTTATATTCATAATAATGTTGTATCTTATCTTTTCTTGAAATATTTGCCAATGACGGGCAGGTTGCTCAGCGGGAAGTCCTGACGGACGACGATGGTGAGGAAGAAGATGATGACCAGCGTATTGAAGACGAGCGAAGCCCACAGGGCGAAGTTGTCGTGTACATAATCCATCGAGAGATAGCTGATGGCAGCCAGCAGCACGTAGTAGAGAATGCTCTGCATGGGGTAGTTGATGGGGTAGTATTTCTGGCCTACGACATAGGATGCCACCATGGCCACACCATAGCCTGCAAAGCCGCCCCATGCGCAGGCCATATAGCCGTAGCGCGGCACGAAAATGAAGTTGACGGCCAGCAGTACTGCACAGCCGATGCCAGAGAAAATGGCACCCCAGATGGTCTTGTCGGTGATCTTATACCAGAACGACAGATTGAAGTAGATGCCCATCATAATCTCGGCAGCCATGACGATGGGTACCACCTTCAGTCCCACCCAATAGTCTTTTCCGATGATGTGTTTCAGGATGTCAATATAGCCTACCACGGCCAGGAAAGCCAGCAGGGTGAAGATAATGAAGTACTTCATGGCCTGAGCGTACATCTCATGTTGTCCCTTATCTTTTACTCCGGCAAAGACAATGGGTTCGTAGGCATAGCGGAAAGCCTGTGTGATCATCGCCATAATCATGGCAATCTTCGAGGCGGCACCGTAGATACCCAACTGCATCTGTGCATCGGCACCTTTATAGATATATGGGAACAGCATCTTGTCAGCGGCCTGGTTCAGGATGCCTGCAATGCCAAGGATGAGGATGGGCCACGCATAGTGCAGCATGCGGTGCAGCACGGCACGGTCGAGCACCCACTTGAACCCCGACAGTTCCTTCACCATACAGAAGACCAGCATGGCTGAGCAGAAAAGGTTGATATAGAAAGCGTAACCCACCTCCTTGCCGTTCATCCACGCAAAGTAGATGACATTGAGCAGGATACTCACGATGATGTTCAGCAGTTTCAGTGAGGCAAACTTGATGGCTTTCTTCTGTTGACGGAGATAGGCAAAGGGAATGCAGAGGAATGCATCGATAGCTACTGTCAGCGCCATCACCCATACATATTCCGGATGGTCTCCATAGCCCATAAGGTTGCTTAGCGGACTGAGGAACAGCATAACCAGCAGGACGAACGACAGGGCTACGGTACCCACGGAGATGAGCGTTGTGGAGTAGACCCGTGCCGGCTCTTCGTGTGTTTTGTTGGTGAAACGGAAGTAGGTGGTCTCCATACCAAAAGTGAGGAGAACCAGCACCAATGCTGTGTAGGCGTACATATTGGTGATAACGCCATAGCCGCCCGAGGCAGCAGAAATCTTGGCCGTATAGAGCGGAACGAGCAGATAGTTCAGAAAACGCCCGACGATGCTGGAGAGTCCGTAGATGGCCGTGTCTTTGGCCAGTGATTGTAGTTTCGACATAGTTGTTTAGGCAAAAAACAGATAGCAGATAGCGATAGCCGAGATGATGCCGGCCAAGTCGGCCAGCAGGCCGCAGGTTACGGCATGGCGGGTATAGCGGATGCCCACGGAACCGAAATAGACGGCCAGGATATAAAACGTGGTATCAGTGGATCCTTGGAAAACACAGGCCAGACGGCCTACGAAAGAGTCAGCCCCGTAGGTGGTCATCGCGTCGACCATCATACCACGGGCTCCACTGCCCGATAAGGGTTTCATCAAGGCTGTGGGCAGAGCGGCTACGAACTCACTGTCGAGGCCAGCTGCTTTGACTAAGGAACCAATGCCGTCGATGAGCATGTCCATAGCTCCCGAAGCGCGGAAAACTCCTATTCCAACGAGAATGGCTACCAGATAGGGAATGATGCGGATGGCTGTGGTGAAGCCATCTTTCGCTCCTTCGATGAAAGCATCATAAACATTGACCTTCTTACGCATGCCTGCCACGATGAAACCTATGATAATCGTCATCAGCAGGATATTAGCCACCGAGGTGCTCACTCGGTTCATCGTGAGCGAGTCGAGCTGTCCGAAGCCCCAGATGATGGCAGCTACCAGCATGCAGGCACCGCCCAGTGTGAGCAGGATCGTGCGGTTAAGCAGGTTGATGCGCTGATAGAACGAGGTGATGATGATGCCAGCCAGGGTGGAGAAGAAGGTGGCAAGGAGAATGGGGATGAAGATGTCGGTAGGTTGGGCCGCCCCCATCTGTGCACGATAGACGAGTATGCTGACGGGAATGATAGTCAGTCCGCTGGTGTTCAGTACCAGGAACATAATCATCGAGTTCGAGGCCGTGTCCTTCTTGGTGTTCAGCTCCTGCATCTGCTCCATCGCTTTCAGTCCCAACGGCGTGGCAGCATTGTCGAGTCCCAGCATGTTGGCGGCAATGTTCATGAAGATGCTGCCCGTCACGGGATGCCCTTTGGGAATGTCAGGGAACAGCCTTGTAAAGACAGGACTAAGCAACCGCGACAGCGCATTGACTACACCCCCTTGTTCGCCAATCTTCATGATGCCCAACCACAGTGCCAGCACGCCTGTCAGACCTAGCGATATTTCGAAGGCCGTCTTCGACGAGCTGAATGTGGAGTCCATCATAGCTGGAAAAACGTCGAAGTCACCCAGAAAAATCAGCTTCGCCAGTGCAATGACAAAAGCAATGATGAAAAAAGCAATCCAAATGTAATTGAGTACCATAGTAACTGCAAAGGTACGATTAAGCGAGTGAAAAACCAAATTTATTTAGGCTTTTCCGAGCGTGAGTACCTTCGAGCAGAGCTCAGAGGTACGATTAAGCGAGTGAAAAACCAAATTTATTTAAGCTTTTCCGAGCGTGAGTACCTTCGAGCGGAGCTCAGAGGTACGATTAAATATGGAGTATTGTAACAAATTGACAGCCAATTTGTGGGCATTTTGATATTTTTTTTATAATTTTGCAACCGATAATCAGTCAAGCATTCAATCATGAAAAAGCCTTATCTGGTCTTTTCCTTATTCTTGTGTGTGGGCATGTTGTTCATGTCGTGCAAACGAGATATGTATGATTCTGATGCTTACCAACAGCTGATTGCTGAATCTTCCCCTTTCGACACCATTGACCCGCAACATACTTGGAACCTTACGCAGGTTCATTCTGTCGTTGTTGTGGCTAATCCTGCCGATGTCCAAAAGATCAGTAGCGTGCGTATCCTGACAGATAATCCCTATACCAGTGAAGACGCTGAAATACTGGCTGAGGCTTCCTGTTCCAAGGGTGATTCGGTCACGCTTTTCTATAGTTCTCCCGTAACCCTTTCAAGACTCTATGCTGCTGTGTCCACTGCCGACGGCCGGTGGCTGCTCAAGGTCTTCTATGCGGGACAGCAACAGGTTGACTTCGCGTCTGACGTGTTATCCTTCGAGGGCACGCCCAAAAGCAGCTACCAGACCTATACCTATTGTTTTGAGGATACCTATCCCGATCCAGGCGATAACGACTTCAACGACATCGTGATGCGCATACAGAAACTGCCGTCCTTAAGCAAGAACGAAATTCGTCTGCGCATCAGCCTTGTTGCTGTAGGTACCCTGCGTCAGGTTGCCAGTGCTATCCGTCTGGTGGGTTATGACTATGCCGATGTGGAGGAAGTCACGATAGTGGAAGGTCACAACTTTGACCCGGACTACACGATTCCGCGTTACTTTATCGATAGTAGCGACCTTCTGTTGAAGGGCATTCATGGTGAGGCCGTGCTGAACCTGTTCGAGGATGCCCACTTCGCCATGTATCCCGTCATCAATACCTCCACTGACGGCAGTAGCGGTTCGGTGAGGTGCTACTATAACACCTATAAGGAAACTGACGGGCAGCTTAAAATGCAAGTGAGCGAGAAGACGCTCACCTATGTCGTGAAGCTACGCAATTCAAAGACAGTTCAGAACTTCACGCTCGAAGACATAGACCCCTTTATCCTGAAGGATTTCAACTCTGGCAAGTGGGAGATTCACACCTTTGCCTACAAGGCTGTTGAAGTGCTCCACCAGTTGGGTGTGAGCGAGACGGCTAACAGCACCAGGATGACTTGGGCATTGAAAATTCCTTATGCCCAGTTCCGCTATCCTCAGGAGGGTAATAGCATGGGTTCCTATAGGGATGGTATCCTCTCTGGAGCCTATATGACACCCGACCACTCTCTGGGTCAGTGGGTTGCCAATTGTGCCATGTCGACCGACTGGTTCCGCTATCCCGCAATTGACATGGTGTACTGAAAGTAAGAAACAACAATAAGATATGTATATATGAAAAACCTGATCCTTTCGCTGTTCTCACTGCTGAGCATTGGCGTAGCAGCGCAACACAATCCCATTCTTCCCGAGATGCATGCCGATCCTGAAGTGCTGGCCGATGGCGGACGTTACTACATCTACTCTACTACCGACGGTGCTGCCGGTTGGGGCGGCTACTACTTCACCTGCTACTCCAGCAAGAACCTGAAGCAGTGGCGCTATGAAGGCATTATATTCGACGTGCTGAAAGACACCCAGTGGGCCCGCAACAAGGGTAATGCCTGGGCACCGGCCATAGAGAAAAAGAACGGCAAGTACTATTTTTACTTCAGTGCTGACCAGGGTGAGCGTAAGGCCATTGGTGTGGCTATCGCTGATAGTCCCACCGGACCGTTCCGTGACCTCGGACACCCCATTGTTGACAAGCGCCCCGAAGGTCAGAAAAACGGTCAGCAGATTGATGTCGACGTGTTCACTGACGACGACGGACAGAGCTACCTCTATTGGGGCAATGGCTATATGGCCGGAGCCAAGTTGAATGCCGACATGACCTCTATCGATACGACCACCATTGTGCGCATGACTCCCCGTGGCGGTTCGCTCAAGGACTACGCCTATCGCGAAGCCCCCTATGTGTTCAAGCGCAAGGGCATCTATTACTTCCTCTGGAGCGTCGACGATACGGGCTCTCCCAACTATCACGTTGCCTATGGCACATCGACCTCGCCCCTCGGTCCAATCGAAGTGGCTAAGGATCCTGTTATCTTGCAGCAGCGCCCCGATCAGCAGATCTACGGCACAGCCCATAACTCCGTGCTGCAGATTCCCGGGAAAGACAAGTGGTACATTGTCTATCATCGCATCAACCCAGCCTATCTTGACAGGAAAGACGGACCCGGCTTCCACCGCGAGGTATGCATAGACCCCATGGAGTTCGAGAAAGACGGAAGAATCAAGCCTGTTACGCCCACGAACTGATGGCTGCAAGAAAAAGTTTTGACTGGATTGCCTTTGATGCCGATGACACACTTTGGGACTGCCAAGGTCACTTTGAACGTGTCATGCAAGGACTCTATACCCTATTGGAGCCGTGGGCAGACCGTGAGACTGCTGCCCGTGAGCTTTTTGCCACCGAGCGTAGCAACATGCCTCTGCTGGGCTATGGTACCAAAGCGTTCACGCTATCAATGATAGAGACAGCCTTGCGCGTGTCGAACCACGAAATGTCTGGGCAGCAGCTTGTTCAGCTGCAGGAAGACTGCTACGGTCTGCTGCGCCTGCCTGCCACCCCACTTCCTGAAGTCAGCGACACCCTCGCTGAGCTGCAGCGTCGAGGCTTCCATATGGCAGTCTTCACTAAGGGCGAACTGCTGGACCAGGAGCACAAACTGCTGCGCTCGGGTCTGCAACCTTTCTTTGAGCATGTCGAGATAACCAGCGACAAGACAGAGCATGAGTTCCGTCAGTTGTGCCGGCATCTGCGTGTCGACCCCGAGTGCCTTTTCATGGTGGGCAACTCGCTGAAGAGTGATATCGCCCCAGCCCTGGCCATCGGTGCTACTGCTGCCCACATACCTTTCCACATCACATGGGAGCTGGAGCATACGGAAACGTTCACCCATGAACGCCTGCACCACATCACCCGTTTCAGTCAGCTGCTCGACCTGCTGTAGAGAACTCTCTTTTTTGTATATTTGCACAAAATAAATATGATCTGCTTAAGAGATATGGAAACAATTAGAAATTTTGAGGAACTCATCAGTCACCTGCAGCAACGAGGTGAGCGTAAGCGTATTGGCGTTATCTGTCCGCGCGACGAGTCGACCAAAAAGGCTGTCAGGGAAGCCACGGAGGAACTGGGCTTTGCCGATGCCATAGTTTTCGAGGACGAGGATGTTGACCTGGCTGCCGCACAGGCCGTAGCCGCTGCCCGTGAGGGAAAGGTTGACATACTGATGAAGGGAACAATCAATACCGACAACCTGTTGCGTGCCGTGCTCAACAAAGAGACGGGCATCCTGCCCAAGGGACGTGTGCTTACCCATCTCACCTGTGCACAGATAGCCGGTTACGACAAGCTGATATTCTGTTCCGACGTAGCCGTCATCCCCCATCCTACTGCCGAGCAGCGCGAGGAGCAGTTGAAGTACCTGCTTCAGCTGATGCGCCAGATGGGCATCGTGGAACCTCGTGTGGGGCTGATTAACTGTACCGAGAAGGTGAACGAGAAGCACTTTCCTTTCACCGTAGAATATAAGGAACTCATCAAGAAAGCCGAGGCGGGGGCCTTTGGCCCCTGCATTGTCGACGGGCCATTAGACCTGAAGACCTGCTTCTCGGCTGAAGCCCTGCATAAGAAAGGTATTAGCTCGCCTCTCGATGGTCATGCCGATGCCGTTATCTTCCCCGATATTCAGGCAGGCAACGTGTTCTATAAGACCATTACCTGCTTCTGCCAAGCTCAGACGGCAGGTATCCTCAGTGGTCCGCAGGTACCCGTGGTGCTGCCCTCGCGAGGCGATAGTCCCGAGAACAAGCTGCTTTCGCTGGCACTCGCCTGTCTGTAAGTTTTTGAGCCCCTGTCATTTTTAGGAATTAATGCATATATTAGCTATCAATCCTGGGTCCACGTCGACCAAGATGGCCGTCTACGACGACGAGAAGCCCGTCCTCCTTCGTAATATCAGTCATTCGCAGGAAGATTTGGCACGTTTCGATGATGTCATTGAGCAGCACGATTATCGCAAACAGCTGGTGCTCGACGAACTGGAGCGTGCGGGTGTACCCCTTGACTTCGATGCTGTCATTGGCCGTGGCGGACTGGTGAAACCCATTGCCGGTGGTGTCTATGAAATCAATGAGGCCATGCTACAGGATACCTATAGCGGCATTGCCATGCATAACCACGCCTGCAACCTGGGCTGTCTCATCGCCCACGACATCGCCTCACAGATTCCCGGCTGTCGCTCGTTTATTGCTGATCCCGGCGTGGTCGACGAGCTGAACGACTATGCTCGTATCAGCGGTTCGCCACTGATGAACCGCATCTGTATCTGGCATGCCCTGAACCAGCGTGCCATCGCCCGTCGGTTTGCTGCCGGAATAGGCAAGCGATACGAGGATCTGAACCTCATTATCTGTCACATGGGTGGAGGTATCTCGGTGGCTGCCCACGATCATGGGCGTGCCGTAGATGCCAACAATGCCCTTGACGGTGAGGGTCCGTTCTCGCCTGAGCGTGCAGGAAGCCTGCCTGCCGTCGATCTCATCCGTCTTTGTTTCAGTGGCAAGTATAACGAGAAGCAGTTGCTGAAGCGTATTGCAGGAAAGGCTGGGCTGAATGCTCATCTGGGTACGGCCGATGTACGCGAGATAGAGCAGCGTATTGCTGACGGTGACACGCGCGCCGAGCTGATTCTGAACGCCATGATCTATCATATAGCAAAGAATATCTGCGCTCTGGGAGCGGTCTTCTGTGGCAAGGTCGACGCCATCCTGCTCACGGGTGGACTGGCCCGTTCACAATATGTTATCCCACGACTGAGAGAGCGCATCAACTATCTTGCCCCCGTTTATTGCTTCCCTGGTGAAGATGAGCTGGAGGCACTGGCCCTGAATGCTCTCGCTGTGCTTCGCGGACAGCGCGAGTCAAAGATCTATGACTAATCCCACTATTTACCTATCCCCTATGAAACCCCTTTTCCTCTCCCTTCTCCTTTCCCTTTCTGCTCCTGCCATTGCTCAGCAGCAAGTATTCATTTATAGCCCCAAGTTCGATGCCGGCCTGCATATCGCCCGGAATGACTCTTCTGGATGGCACGACATGGGACAGCTCTGCTCCAGTGACTACGGCACGTGGGGCAGGGAAAAGAAAATGCATGCCCCCTCAGTGTGCCGTGCCACTGATGGTACTTGGCGACTTGTCTTCCAAGTGAACGACAACTCTCCCGTTTTCGCTGCTGCCTATAGCCGCGACCTCATCACCTGGCGACCACAGGACTATCCCATCATGTCGACCAACTACTGCAAGGAACCCGTAATCTTTGAGAATCCCACGAATGGCACTTTCGACATCTACTACCGCTCGTCTGAAGGCAAACGCTTTGTCTCGGCCTCCAGTGATTTCCGCTATTTCTCCAAAGACGAAGCCAGTCAGATCGATGATGCCGCCTGGCTGCGCGACACCGCTACCATTGACGGTAAGCTTTTCGAAGGCAACCAGTTTTCTGTAGATAATGACTGTGTCGCGGCATTGCAGCAGTATTTTGCAACACAAAAGGAGGATGCACGCCTCAGCACTGAGCGTATGTACGACGATGCAAAGAACCTCGCTTGGCTGAAGGAACCCCTGCATGCCACGCTTACCGTCGACCCTACGCGTCAGAAAGCCATTAGCGACAAGCTGGTAGGCATCTTCTTCGAGGATATCAGCTATGCTGCCGACGGCGGCCTCTATGCCGAGCTTATTCAGAACCGTGACTTCGAATACAATGATCGTGACCGAGGCGGATGGAATGCCACCACCGCCTGGCATTCTAATGCCCCCATCCGTATTGCGACAGACCGCCCCCTCAGCAAGAACAATCCCCACTGCGCCATTGTCACAGACGACTCCCTTTGGAACGAAGGTTGGGACGGCATCGCCGTTGAAAAGGGCAAGAAGTACGACTTCTCCATGTATGTTCAGGGAAAGAAGACCATCGTTGTACAGCTGGTAGCTTCCGATGGTCAGGTACTGGCCAAGGGAAAGGTGAAAGCCAAGGATACCGGCTGGACTCGCTACGAGATGGTCCTCAGTGCGAAAAAGTCTGCGGAGAATGCCCGTTTGCTGTTGTTGCCTATGGGTAAGGACGAGGCCGCCATTGATATGGTGTCGCTCTTCCCACAGGAGACTTTTATGGGCCGTAAGAATGGGCTGCGCAAGGATCTTGCCGAGACCATAGCCCGTCTGAAGCCGAAGTTTGTGCGCTTCCCCGGCGGCTGCATGAGCCACGGACAGGGACTTGAGAATATCTACCACTGGAACGAGACCGTCGGCCCCCTGCAGGACCGCCGTCCGGATATGAACATCTGGCACTATCACCAGACTCGCGGACTGGGCTTCTATGAGTACTTCCAGTTCTGTGAGGATATCGGGGCCGAACCGCTGCCGGTACTGGCTGCTGGCGTACCTTGTCAGAACTCGGATAACAATGCGCAGGGACTGGGCGGACAGCAGGGAGGCATACCCATGGAAAAGATGCCTGCCTATATAGAGGAGTTGTGTAATCTCATCGAATGGGCCAATGGCGATCCTGCTACCTCAAAATGGGCCAAGATGCGTGCTGATGCAGGACATCCGGCACCATTCAACCTGAAATACCTGGGCATAGGCAATGAGGATATCATCTCCACCGTGTTTGAGGAACGCTATGAAATGATTTGCCGTGGTGTGTTGAAGAAATATCCTCATATAAAAATATGTGGAACGGTGGGTCCTTTCCACTATCCTTCAGCCGACTATATTGAGGGCTGGGACTATGCCCGTAGTCATCCCGACCTGCAGTACATGACCGATGAGCATTACTATGAGTCAACGGGTTGGTTCCTGCATCATCGTGATTATTACGACAACTATCCCCGTGTACTTGCCAACGGAAAGCCCTCTCCCAAGGTCTATCTCGGTGAGTGGGCCGCCTCTACGAGGGTGAAGCGCCCCAATGTGGAGACAGCATTGGTGGAAGCACTCTATATGACCGACCTGGAACGCAATGCCGACATCGTGGTGATGAGTTCTTATGCTCCCATGCTGGCCAAGGACGGCCACCACAACTGGAACCCCGACATGATTTACTTCTCAAATACCGAGGTGCGGCCAACCCCTGCCTATGAGGTGCAGCGATTGTTTGGCAACTATGGTGGCGACAGGTATGTCTATTCTGCGATAAAATCGCAGAAAACGGAACTCGACTATCGGTTGGGAGCCTCGGTGGTGAAGGATTCAAAGACGGGCAAGACCTACGTGAAACTGGTCAATGCCCTGCCCGTAGAGTTGAGGCTGCAGGTAAAGGGCCTCTCGCTTGCAGGAGCCAAGGGTGAGGGCTTCAGTGGTCAGCCTGAAGACCGGAAGCTGAACTGTCATCCCGTCACACTGGGAGAGCACATCGTCCTGCCTCCCTATTCTTTCCAAGTAGTGGAGCTGTAAGAGAAAAGCCACCTAAGCGGTGGCTTTTTTCGTTATGATAACGGAGAGCAGCATAGAAAGTAGCAGCACGCCAAAGATGATGAGCAGGCTGACGGGCGTAGGAATCTCTATGTGTGGCATGTTAATGGTCATACCGACAAGTTCACCTAGGGTGTTTATATATTCGTTCATGGCCAGCAACATCTTGATGCCTACGAAGATGAGGATGATGCCCAGTCCGTACTTCAAGAATTTGAAGTACTTGGCCACAGCGGCCAGAGCAAAGTAGAGGGCGCGCAGGCCCAAGATGGCGAAGATGTTAGAGGTGAGCACGATGAACGGGTCGCGCGAAACGGAGAACACGGCAGGAATGGAGTCAACGGCAAAAGCTACATCGGTAGTCTCAATGACCAGCAACGTCACAAACAGCGGTGTGGCCACCCATCGAAGTGTTTTGCTACCTGCGTCTGCTGATTCTTTGCCTGTCGCCTCTTTCACGAAGAACAGCTCTCCGTGCATCTTGTCGGTAACAGGGAAGAGCTTCTTGAACCATCGCACAATGATATTCTTCGAGGGGTCGGCAGCCTGCTCATCGTCGTGGCCGAACATCTTGCCGCCTGTGTAGAGCAGGAAGAGACCGAAGAGGCCCAGCACCCATTCGAAGCGTTCCACCATGGCCGCACCGGCAAAGATGAAGATGCTGCGCAGCACAAGTGCACCAAAGATGCCCCAGAAGAGCACCTCATGCTGGTACTTGCGCTCTACGCCGAAGAAGGAGAAGAGCATGAGGAACACGAAGAGGTTGTCCATGGACAGTGACTTCTCTATCAGGTAGCCGGCCAGGAACTCCATGGCTTTCTCGTGGGAGTCACCGGGATAGAAGAACTCGATGCCAGCGCAGAACACTAGCGAAACGCCTATCCACACAGCGGTCATCTTCAGAGCTTCTTTCACGCTGACTTCGTGCTCGCCTTTCTTGCCGAACATCTTCAGGTCGACAATGAGCATGACAAACACCAAGAGATAGAAAACAATCCATGCCCAAAGGGGCAGTCCCATTAAGTCCATAGCTTTTTATACGTAATAATGGCTGCAAAGGTAAGAACAATCCGTGAATTGACGAAGGAAAGTCATATTTTTTATATAATTTTGCACCCGTGAAGATGAACAGGGAAATATTGCGGCTGACCGTTCCAAGCATCGTTTCGAACATCACGGTGCCCCTATTGGGACTGGCTGACGTGACCATTATGGGCCATATAGGCAATGAGCGCTGTATTGCTGCCATTGCCGTGGGGTCTATGATGTTCAGCGTCGTCTACTGGCTGTTCGGCTTTATCCGTATGGCTACCAGCGGACTGACGGCGCAGGCTTTCGGCGCTTCGCAGGGACAGGCACAGGGTATCCTGACGCGCAGCCTCGCCTTCTCGCTCACCATCGGCATGATGGTGGTGCTGCTGCAGTGGCCGCTGCGCGAGGCTGCCCTCTGGCTGATGGGACCGTCGCCCGAGGTGGCGGAGCTGGTCGTACCTTATTATAACCTATGCGTATGGGGCGCACCTGCCGTGATGGGACTGTATAGTCTGATGGGTTGGTTCATCGGCATGCAGAACACGCGCATACCCATGATGATTGCCATCGGACAAAATGTGCTGAACATTGTTGCCTCGCTGTGCTTCGTCTTCACACTCCACATGAACATAGAGGGCGTGGCACTGGGTACCGTGGTGGCACAGTGGACTGCGTTTCTGTGGGCAATCTTTTCTGTGAATGAAGAATTAAGAGGTAAGAGCAAAGAGAAGGCAGACCTTTCCCTCTTCACTTTTCACTCATCACTTTTCACTCTCCACTCTCCTCTCTCCACTCTCCTCTCTCCACTCTTCCCTCTTTTCCTCCGTACCCTCTGTCTGGTAGCGGTCAACTTCTACTTCACGTCGGCAGGTGCCCGACAGGGAGCTATGATGCTGGCAGTCAATACGCTGCTGATGCAGTTCTTCACCATCTTCAGCTATTTCATGGACGGCTTTGCCAATGCCGGTGAGGCGTTGGTGGGACGGTTCTGTGGCGCTCGCGATGCCGATTCGCTGCACAGGGTAGTGCGGCAGCTGTTCCTCTGGGGCGGCGGCATGGTAGTACTCTTCACGATACTCTATGGTCTGGGCGGTGAGCTGTTCCTGTCGCTGCTCACCAGCGACAAGACTGTGGTAGAGGCGGCTTGCGAGTATCTGCCCTGGGCGGTGCTCATACCGCTGTGTGGCATGGCCGCCTTCGTGTGGGACGGTGTGTTCGTGGGACTGATGGATACGCGAGCCATGCTGGTCTCCTGTGCGGTGGGTGCCGTGGTTTTCTTCGCCGTATGGGCGATGCTTGGCACAACGATGGGCAACGACGGTCTGTGGCTGGCCCTGCTCGTCTATCTGGCCCTGAGGGGCGTAGTGCTCACGGAGTTCTTCCGCCGTCGTCGTTTTATTTGAGAATTGTTTGGCGTTTCATCCATTAATGTTTATCTTTGCAAAAGCTATTCATCGACAATGGAAGAGAATCTTCTTATAACAAGCACCAAGAACCCGAAGATCAAGTATCTGCTGGAGCTGCAGCAGAAGTCTTCTGAGCGCCGTAAGTCGGGGCTGTTCGTAGTAGAGGGCCGCCGTGAGCTGGAGCACTGCATAGCAGCCGGCTATGAGGTGGAAAGCCTGTTTGTAAGTGAAGAGATAAGAGTGAAGAGTGAAGAGTTAGCAACCACCCTTGATTCATGCATGTCAAGTATTGCAGTAAGAAATTTTTCGCTCTTCACTCTTCACCCTTCACTTTATGAGAAAGTAGCCTATCGCGGTTCTACAGAGGGTGTGATGGCTATCATGAAGGCCAAGGAACACCGCCTGCAAGACCTTCGGCTGCGAGAGAATCCGCTCATCGTGGTACTCGAGAGTGTGGAGAAGCCCGGCAACCTGGGAGCCGTGCTGCGCTCGGCCGATGCCGCACAGGCCGATGCCGTCATCGTCTGCGACCCGCTTACCGACCTCTATAATCCTAATCTTATCCGTTCCTCTATAGGAGCCATCTTCACAGTCCCCACCGTGGCCTGCACCTCAGAGGAGTGCATCTGCTTCTTCAAGGAACACAACATCCAGATCCTCACGGCCCAGCTGCAGGACTCCCGCCTCTACTACGACACCCCCATGACCCGTGGCACCGCCATCGTCATGGGAACCGAGTCCACGGGCCTTACCGACCAGTGGCGACTTGCTGCCGATGCCCACATCCGCATCCCCATGCTCGGCCGTCTCGATTCGCTCAACGTCTCCGTCTCGGCAGCTATTCTCCTCTTCGAGGCCGTCCGTCAGCGACAGACCCGTTAGCTTTTTCTTTCTTCTGCTTGCTTTAATTAAATAATAATTGTATCTTTGCACTACCATAACTATAATATGTTTCACATAAATCATGAAATGCCTATGAAATAATAATGAATAGACTGCTCGGCTATGCCGCTTGCGCAGCGTAGCGGAGCAAGAACAGAGACGACCAAAACAACATTATTAACCCGACGTTTCTGCTCATATAAGACTTTTTTGATATAACTTGGACTTCGAGTCCTTGTTCTCGTCATCTGAAACCGCCAAATTTCATAGTGAGAACAAGCGACAAGGGTTCACGTCTTAGGGCGTGAATTGTTTGTGCTTTTCTACTATAAGGCTACTTGGCGGTGCCCAGATGACGGAAAGGCTACAGAGCAGTTCCGTCCTTTTTTTTACTATAACATGAAACAATTTTATCTGAAAACTTTGGTGATCCTGCTGATGAGTATGGTGGGAGAAAAAGCTTTTGCCTACGATTGTGAGGTTGATGGCATCTACTACAATTTGAATGAAGCAGAAAAGAGTGCAGAAGTAACTTATGGAAAACCTACATATAATTCTTATGTTGGCGATATAGATATTCCTGCAAGAATTATATGTAAAGGGAATACCTATAATGTGACGAGTATAAGCTCGTTTGCGTTCAGAGATTGCTCAAATATGGTATCCATAAACATTCCCAACAGCGTGAGTCATATTGGCTATTCTGCATTTTCTGGATGTACTGCCCTAACAAGTATTATAATCCCTAACAGTGTGACAATAATAGAGACTTCTGAGATGTTATTCTCTCGTTGCACAAATTTGGTTTCCATTATCGTTTCAGAAAGCAATCCCAAATACGATTCTCGTAATAATTGTAATGCAATTATTGAGACAGCTACGAATACCTTAATTTGTGCTTGCAAGAACACCATTATCCCTAACAGTGTAACAACCATAGGAGCGTATGCATTTCTTGCTTGCACAGGTCTGACAAGCATTACCATCCCTAACGGTGTGGCTAATATCGGCTATTATGCGTTTGGTGGATGTACAGACTTAGCAAGTGTCAGCATCCCTGGCAGTGTGACTAGCATAGGCGAATTAGCTTTTTTTCGTTGCTACGGCTTGACGAGCGTTGATATCTCCAATGGTGTGATAAGCATTGGAGAAAGAGCATTTGAATATTGCACGAGTTTGGCATCGATTTCTATAGGTAACAGTGTATCAAGCATCGGGAACGAAGCCTTCAACGGCTGTAAAGCACTAACATCTATTACTATACCTAACAGTGTGACGAGCATTGGTTATTCTGCATTTTCTGGATGTATTGGCTTAACAAGCATTACCATTCCCAACAGTGTGACAAGTATAGGACACAGTGCCTTCTTTGGCTGCACTGGCTTGACAAAAGTGTTTATGTCCGATATTCCTGCATGGTGTGCCATACAATTTAGCGACGGGTCCTCTAATCCTCTATGCTATGCACATCATTTGTATAGTGATGAAAATACGGAAATAACAAATCTTGTAATCCCAAACAGTGTGACTTCTATCGGAAACAATACCTTTTTTGGTTGCACTGGCCTGACGAGCATCACCATTCCCAACAGCGTGACCAGCATAGGACAGGGCGCGTTCTCTGGTTGCAGCGGTCTAACCTCCATCACCATTCCCAGCAGCGTGACCGACATAGAACAGAGTGCGTTCTATAATTGTACAGGCCTGACGAGCATTGATATCCCAAGCAGCGTGACTAGCATAGGACAGAGTGCGTTCTCTAATTGTAGCGGCCTGATCTCTTTCACCATCCCCAACGGCGTGACGAGCATTGGAGTTGAAACCTTCCGTGGTTGTACTGGCCTGACGAGCATCATCATTCCCAACAACGTGACCAGCATAGGAGATTATGCGTTCCAAAATTGCAGTGGCCTGACCGCCATCACCATCCCCAATAGCGTGACCAGTATAGGAACAAATGCGTTCTCTGGCTGTACCTCTTTAAAACTCATCGTCTGTGATAACCCGACTCCTCCTACTGCCGGATATGGTTCATTTCCAAGTAACGCTGTAGGAATTGTTCCAGAATCATCTGTTACAGCATATAAATCAGCCACAGGTTGGAGTTCATTGACTTTCAACCAAGTAGTATTTGACTATCTGTCTACTCAAACGAAAATAAAACTTGCTACAAGTAGTATATTTTCGGAGGTGTATGCTAAAATCGGTGAAACAGAATACTATCCCGTCAATGACACCATCACAATAACAAACTTGAAGCCCAATACAGAATATCAGATACAAACATTCGGTAAATACGGCAGCATGGAGCTAAACAATACGTTGACTATTAAAACCAAGCCAATAACATTGTCTACTGGTGCATCAAGCACCAATGTTACAGCAACCTTCTGGGGCAGCTATGACGCTGGCGATGCAGAAATCAAGGAGCATGGCTTCGAAAAGTATTCCTTGGAAGATGTCACTCAAGACGAATCGGGAAGAGACGTGCTGACTCTTAAAGATCTGACTCCAGGAAAGACTATTACGGTTACATATTACGTCATATTGGCTGACGGAACGAAATATGTTAAAGGACAGTCTGTAAATACAGAGCCTGTCAAACTGTCAACAGGCTATTCCAGTACGAATGTCACGCTCACGGTATGGGGTGAAACAGATGCCATTGATGCAGAAATCAAGGAGCACGGATTCGAAGACTATTCTGCCGAGGAGATTACTCAGGACGAATCGGGAAGAGACATTCTTATCATAAAGGACTTAAAGCCGGGGGCTTCCCTGAAGCTCACCTATTATGTGATACTATCTGACGGCACAAAACTGACAAAAGAGCAGACGGCATACACCAAATCCATTAGTTTGTCAACAGGCTATTCCAGTACGAATGTTACGCTCAAGGTATGGGGCAAACACGAGGTGGACGATGCCGTCATCACGGAGTACGGATTTACAGGACGTAAAGGCGAGCAGGAACTGACTATCACTGATTGCAAGCCTGGCGAAACATATTATTTCA
>Ga0310690_10002598_pt1 | contig 29101 bp, 20 predicted proteins | sample AusTroGonzalo_MG_2_FD_207661 | JGI IMG/M metagenome (GOLD analysis project Ga0310690, IMG submission 207661) | Bovine rumen microbial communities from tropical cattle in Woodstock, Queensland, Australia - Gonzalo_04 (v2) (version 2) | ecosystem: Host-associated > Mammals > Digestive system >...
AACTGCTCGGGTATCTCTTTCAAGCCTGCCGGCAATATCAACTGTTTCAGTTTCTTACACCCTTCAAAAGCGCTGGTTCCGATAGTGCTTACCCCTTCGGGAATATTGATTTTCTGCAATCGGGAACAGTTGGAGAATGCACTCGCGCCGATCGCTTTGACCGTTTCGGGCAGAATAATAGAATCGTTGTACATGTACCTGCACAACTTGCTCGGGATATATTCTACGGAGTCGCCGAAGATAATTCGTTCGAAATGGCACTCTCCCGGAACATCCGATTCATACTTGATGAAATCATTCGCGTGTATGGCTTCCCAAACCATTACTTTGGAGGAACTGTTATAGTTCTCCGAACCGAAAGCACCCCATCCCATCGTTTTGAAAGTCTTCGGGAAGAAAATGGTATCCCCTAAATTGGTACAGTCATAGAACGCCATATCTCCGATGGATTCGAGACAATCGGACCATCTGACCTTCCGCAGCCCTGTGCAACGAAGGAAGGCTTGCTCGCTAATGGTCTTGATGCCCTTTCCCAAATCACAGCTGCTCATGCCGGTACAATCCTGAAAAGCATAGGAGCCGATACTAACTACGCTGTCAGGCAAAACGATCGCTTGCAGGTTATAACACCCGTGGAACGCATTCGCGCAGATAGAAGTCAACCCTTCAGGGAAAGAAATGGTCTTTATATAATCCCTTTTCGGGTAATAGCAGAACTGATCCGACGTCATCGCTCCGCGACCTTCAATCACCAACTGTCCCGTTCCGGAATCAAGCGTGTAGGTCAACTCCGGCCCGCATTCGCCGGTATACACCGTCGCTTGCATGCTGCTTGCGGCAAGCATCATAGCGATAAGAAAAGAAAATCTGTTTTTCATAGCATATATTATTTCAGTTGGTTTCCTAATATATTGTACATGACTCCTTTATATAATATATAGAGTTGTCCATTAAGGAATACTTTGCCGTTCAATCCATCAAAAGTACCGTTTTCATCGGGTATTTCTTCGATATTAGTCGGTGTCTTTGCCTCCGGATTACCGGGAATAATAGGCGGTGTCGGAATAACCTCCACGCCGTCACCTTGTAATTCACCCTGATAGCCCCGGGTCGCAAAATCGCCGACATACACATGCAGCGGCTTGCCGTCCGCGTCCAAAGCGGACAGCACATAGTTATACCGCGAAGCCGCATCCAGACCCGTGACCATAAAACTTAACGCATAAGGAGAACTGGTTTCTGCATTGTCCGTCGCAACTTTTCTCGGCGCAAAAGAGATTCCCAGTAGCCGACCGTAGGAGTCCAACGTAAGCGAACAGAACTTAGTTTCATCTTTGTAAATATCAATCTGATAAGTGGTAGCGGCAGCATCGGTCGGCCAGGTAAACATAGCCGTAGTGGTTTCTGCGTCCACCGTCACTTCCTTCGGTACATACATCGCGTCCGGCAAATTCATCAGACGGAAACGACTCCAGTTAGCATCGCTCATATACAAACTCTCTGTCCCGGGAATAACGGACAACCACGCACTATCCGGCACTCCGTTGAACGTGCCGGCAGAGATAACAGGCGGTGTCGCACAAAGCGTCTGGATCTCTTTAATCGCAGAGTCTCCGGCAAAAGTCTGATCGCCAAACAACATAACACCCTTTCCGATCGTCAGTTTCTCCAGATTCTTCCAGTTTTCAAAAGCGTGACCGGAAACGGTAATGACCTTGTCGGGAATAACCAACTCCTTCTGTGTTGACATATTCGCAAAAGCCGACTCGGATATCGTGCGCAAGCTTTGCGGCAGCACAAGAGAATCCAGTACCGTACAACCGCTAAACGCACTCTCGCCTACTGCCGTTACACCTTCGGGAAGATTAATCCGCTTCAAACTTTTACAACCGTAGAAAGTAGAACCATAAACCTCGCTGATGCCTTTCGGCAGTTTCAATGATGTCAGTGCAGAGCAGTTATAAAATGCCGCTTTGCCGATAGATTGTACCTTTTCGGGAATGTTGACATACGCCAGTTTCGTACACCCGTTAAACGCATTTTGTCCGATGGATTCGACACTTTCCGGCAACATAATGGTGTCTATCTTCCTTTGATCGCGGAACAAATTGGTAGGAATAACTTCTACCTCGTCCCCCACGATAATCTCATCATAACTATGGTAGTAGTTATACAGCGGACCCATCCCGCTTCCTTCCGGACGACGAGCATTCCAAATAACCACTTTGACGTTGGTATAACAACTGAAGATCTCATCCATAGAACGGAACGTAGCCGGAAAAACCAATGTGTCCTGCAAAGGAATCTTACCGGCGTCAGAAGAAGAACCGGAGCCCCAAGAAATGAAACACCCGCCGCCTATCGTTTCCAAGCAATCCGACCATTTGAGGGATTTGAGTGCAGTACAATCCCAGAAACAGTTCTTTCCGATATGCTTTATACCTCGCCCCAAATCACAAGAAACCAATTTTGTGCAATCCTCGAAAGCGCCGTCCTGTACATCCGTGACGCTATTGGGCAGAATGATAGAGGTAATTCCGCTATTAAAAAATGCGTTTTTTTCGACAATCGTGATGCCTTCCGGAAGGGAGACAGACGTCAAGTTGGAACAATTGGCGAATGCCCAATAACCCACGCTCGTCACACCCTGCTCTACCACTACCGACTGAAAAGCAGAGTTGAGATTTTGACCATGCCAGTGAAGGGCATCGGAAAAGTGACCGTCGTGGTACATCTCACCAGTACCGGAGATAGTGAGCACCTTGGTCTCGCTGTCCAGCGTCCAACTCACATGCTCGCCGCACATGCCCTCATATACCGTTGCGTACAGGCACGTTCCTTTTAATAGAATTCCTGCTACAAAAAGCAAAACCAAAATAGTAATTTTTTTCATACAAATTTTAAGTTTGAAATTCGATGCAAAATTACTGCTTTTTTTCGACATATGCAAATTCATCAGTTGTACGAGGAATATTTTGCGAATTTATAACCACTTGTATATCAGGCGGTTGCAAATGGCGGTTTTGGAAATAGTTGTACGACCTCCGTAAGGGACTCGAAAACGCTTGCAATCTTGGACGAAATTCAATAGGTTCGAACGAAAAATCCTCAATATTCACCTCTTCCTCTTTTGCCCGTTTGGCTTCCGCCTGAAGCTCCCGATAAATAGCAACATACGTGTACTGATAGAATCTGGAATACGCTTTCATTCCCTCCTCAGGCTTACCACCACCCTTAAACACCCGGAAATAGTGCTCAAAGAACCGGATCCTCCATTCCAGACCTTCCGGCGTAAAGTCCTTCTCCAATGCGTGCGCACGCCTTTGCGCCTCCTTGATCATCTCCCTGTTCGCGACACTCGCCTCCGACCATTGTTTCGGAAAATGATACGTATATAATTCCATCAGCCCGTCCCTGAATCGCGAAGGACGAACCACAATACGTTTCTTGTACTTCCGTCCCTCTTTCTCCTCATCCATCGCACCCCATATATAGTCCACACCATCACAGGCATGGAAATAGTGTACACCCCGTCTATGAGGCGTGGAACCCTTCGGAAGCGGACCAAAACTAAACCCTGCCCTCTTCAAACCATCAATTACCCTTGTTTTCAAATGTTTTCTCATTTGTTATTAAATATTTTCCTGTTGTTTTTTATGCTTTCTCATTTGTTTTCAAATGTTTTCTCATCTTTTAAATGTCAAAATTAGTCTCCAAAAATATATACCTACATAGCCCTTACATATATTCCTAGACTTTGTTTAAATTTATCTTCTTATATTTCACTTATATTCAATGATTTATACTCACTTTTTAACACTTTCAAATAAATTCGCCTGCAAAGGTACAACTTTTTTTTGATATATGCAAATTTTTTAGTAATTTATTCCATAACAATGACATGTTTTATATACTTCTTGATGCGGTTTATACGGCGCAATGCGGTACGAGACCTTAATCCCCACGTCAAAAGGTTTTCGTTCCGCAACAAGCCTTTTCCCTTGTCGTTGAGCCGTTACAATAGGCGTCAGAATTCGATGAAGCGGAAAACCGTCACGCGTATCCGAAAGCATCAACAGCGAGATCCGATCAGAGGGTTCATCTTGGATAGCAGAGAACGAATAGTCAAAATAAATACCGACAGAAAGGTACGATCTGCTCCGACGACCCGTATAAACAGGAATATCGTAGCACAACTCGGCGGCAAAGGCGTACTGCACCTTGGGCAATAACCGAAATTCCTCTTCTTGAAACTCCTGGAATAATGGCGAAGCGGCAAGCGGAAAGGAGTTATAGACCCTATTATCTTGCAGAGGATAATACACCGACAGCGCGGCATTTTCAGCTCTCTCACTCCGCCTTCCATAAAAAGGAAAGACGAACTTGGGCCCGACGTAGAAAGAGACATTGTTTCCGGACAGCGCTAACTGAACAGGAACACCCGCCGACCATGTAGTGTGCATCTCCTGCAAACGACCAATGGAATAGTCCACCTGCATGGGTTCGTTCTCCACATCTATGACAGAATAACTATCCGTGTAGTCGATTTTACTAAAACCGGCTTTACTGCAATCCATAGTAGCCGCAACTCGCAAACCAACCACATAGTCGGAATGGTAAGCATAACTGAGTTGCATCCCCCCATGAAATCCCGGAACAGGCGAGACATAATGGCATCGGGCGTAATAGTTCGCCATGCCAGCCCGAAGTCCGGCTTCAAACAGGTGCTCCGCATGCGCCGTAAGGGATATAAACAAGAACAATATGACTAATTCAAAATCTTTCATGGGATAAGTCTTTTTTCTGTCCATATATGGTCACCTTGCCGGTAACGATAGAGATAAACACCGTGGGTAACTTGGTTTTCTTGCACCTCTTCTCCATGACTGTTATAGATGCGTACTTGCACCGGAATTTCCTCGATGGAATCGACGATTTCAAGGATATTCGACCATATAATCTGATCACCGGTCAAGGCAACGCGCAACTGGAACCGACCATGTAATTCGTTCTGTTCAGCATAGTCATCCTCGATCGCTCCCAAAACAGGTTCGTCATTCTTATACCACTGGAAAGCAGTCGCTGCCCTATCCGGAAACAAGCGACGCAAAGCGACATTGTCGCAAAGTAATTGCCAATTATATTTATTAACAATAATCGGATACAACACCTCCGGTTCGGACTCCGGCTCTGGCTCCGGTTCAGGTTCTGGTTCCGGCTCAGGCTCCGGTTCGGGTTCTGGTTCGGGTTCAGGTTCCGGTTCGGGTTCTGGCTCAGGCTCCGGTTCCGGTTCCGGCTCGGGTTCGGGCACAGGTTCGGGTTCTGGCTCTGGCTCTGGCTCTGGTTCAGGTTCGGGTTCGGGCACAGGTTCGGGTTCTGGCTCTGGCTCTGGCTCTGGTTCAGGTTCGGGTTCAGGCTCTGGCTCCGGTTCGGGTTCTGGTTCAGGTTCCGGTTCAGGTTCTGGTTCTGGCTCAGGTTCAGGTTCACATTCCGTTACCCTCAGCCGAAACGGTTCACTCATCGCACGGCAATAACGCGACTTCTCCACATCTACATCAGCGGAAGTAACGCAAAGCCGATACCACCCGTCGTTGCTTAGCTTGACGGAATCAAAAGAAAGCGTTTCGCCCAAAAACACATTGGTCCATCCGTCACTATTGAAATCCAAACTGTCTGACGCATATTGCCAAAGATAATTATAAGGTTGCTTAAACCCGCCATCCGTCGTAACAGATGATTCGAAAACATACGATGAATCCGCACAAACTTCATGCTCGGATAAAATAGATACGATATGACTGCAGAGCCGAATCTCGATGTCATCCATCGCAAAATCATTTCCGCCGGTATTCGATTCGTCATTAAAAATAGACAGCCGGATTATATGCACCCCTTCCGGTACATGGAAAGTAGCCCCTACGAGATGCCACGGAGCGGACATTGTCGTCGGAATCCCGTGTTGCCGATAGCTAGAAGGCGCAGGCTCTATCGGACCCGAAGATTGTTCCCAGATAGTATCCATGGTACGCTCATCCTGAATAAGGAAACGCACTTTCGGACGAGCAAAGTTATGCCCGGGCTCCAACACATTCGCTACATAGGCAGAGAAAGAGAGATCCATCTCATGGCAAACATCGAACCGGGTCATATAAAAAGCATCGTTACCACCTTTCCCGTCCACCTCCAACAGGTACCCGCGCGTGTAATCATTAGGATACGTGTGGTCGTCTTGAATAAACCACTGCGAGTACATATCCGCCGTAGTACTGAGGTTAAGACTGTTCTGCCATCCGTGTTTGGCTACTACGAATTTACCACTGCCGGGACTCGTACGTTGCACATCGAATTGTTGCCGATATTTTGAACTCATGGTCACCAATTTTTGGGAGCTGGTGATCGGATCAGAAGGATCGTTACCTCCGAAGTCCTCACGAAAAAGAATAGTACCTTGCGGACATACATCCTCAGAAATCTCATCTGGCCATGTATATCTATAAGGAGTACAACCGCCTTCTATTTTCTCCATATAAACCGGTTCGCTCACTATCCATTTATCCGGCTTCTCCAGTTCATCTTCCCGTGCTACCAACACACGATACCAGCCTTCTTGCAAATTGGTCGGGCGCTGGGTATGTCCCCATTTGGGATCTTTGTGCGAATACGGCAAACGGGTCCACGACAAGCTATCCGCAGAATACTCATACATAAAGCGGTGGGAAGTACCGAAATAACCGTCATCCGTGAAGTCCTGCGTAAAAGTAATGAACGGATTAGACGTACAGAGCGCGTCAGCAGTCGGACGCAGTACCACAGTTGACTCGGCATACAAAATGCCATATATTGCACCCAAAATGCATAAAAATACAAGAATATTTGATTTTAATTTGCACATATGGAAAATTTGTATTAATTTTGCAAGCGAAATACATTTTGAAATCCGGTGCAAAGGTACTGCTTTTTGCCGAAATGTGCAAATTTAGCAGTTGTACGAGGCATGTTTTAGGTATTTCATAAATCATTGTAAATGAACAAATTATATTTTTGTATGAAAAATATAGTTGTACGCGTAGGTTTATGGCTCTTTTTAGGCTTGATTTTTTGCTTGCAGAGTTGCCGTTTCGGTTCCTCTAACGACCGGAATCGGCAGCAAGAGGCAGAAGAATTATACCGTCAAGGTATATTCTCAAACAACAGTAGTCAGTATGAAAGTTCGACCGCTTATCTGAAGCAGGCGGAAGAGATTTTGGTTAGTATTCCTCCCTCTGTGCGAAGAGATCAGTTATTAGGATTGACTTGGTTTCGTCTGGGCAACACCTCCGAAAGTGAGATGTTATATGACATCGCGCAATCCTACTACCGCAAAGCCATTCCGATGCTCAACCCGGACAGCAATGCCGTATATTTGACATGCGCCTATCGCGACATTGCCCGCACGATGGCAATTACCGGCGGAGAACAAGACAGCGTCCTTTGGTATTTCGCACAAGCAGACCGGTTCGCCCGAATAGCGGACAATCCATTGTTGGCACTCGATATAGATGCTTATCGTTACCAACTCTGTTATCCGGACAGTGTAGCGCATCGTCTTGCTGTGTGCAAGCAACTGGCGGAAGAGTACAAGGTGCCTACGCGTTATTCGGAGATCGTCGAACTGCTTCTTGCGCAGCATGCCACCGACTCCGCGGCTTACTATCTGGAGCGTTTGCAACCCACCGATTCCGCCTACACCTATTGGTTCGAACAGAGTTATGCCTACTTGAACAGTAAAGTTCTTCGCCAACGAGGACAAGCAGATACAGCCTATAGCGTACTCCTTGATCTGTACGACCGTAAGATAGAAGAACTGCAACGCGATGCCGGTGCACGCACATATGCACTTTCCTTGCATTATGATGTAGCACGCGAGCAACAGCGCGCGGAAGAGGCACAACGGGAACGACAATGGCAACGCAAAATCTCATTTGTGTTAGTATTGTTGCTGGCAGTGTTGGTTGTGCTGTTTGTCGTCATCTGGCGTTATTGGCAGCAACGCCGACGTGAACAAGCAAGACAATTGGAGGCGTTACGCGACAAATATGTGCAGCAGTTGCAATTAGCACTCGAACGGTTGCAGCAGAAAGTGAACCTCACCCGAGAGATAGAGATGCAACGCATGCGCGGCAATGAAGTAGAGTTCCCTAAATGGCTGCAGACTTACCGTGACGAGAAACTGGTGATGAACAAAGAGAGTCTGGATGCCTTGATCGCTTCTATTGACAAAGCCTTGGATGGCGCTATCAGTCGCCTCCGCGCAGAGTATCCCGACTTAACGGAATCGGACATGCAGTTTGCCATCCTGTCTATCATCGGTGCATCGGACAACGACATGTCTATCGTGCTCAACGTACAAAAACAAACGATCTACCATCGTCGGCAAATCGTCCGCAAGCATGTCAATCCCGAGATAGACGACATTGATACTTGGCTTCGAAATTATGTCTTAAACAGCTGAAAGTAATGCACTTTCGACTTTTGATTAAAAAATTTTATTTTTTATTTGCATAATTCAAAAATTTGTTGTAACTTTGCGCCCGAATTTGATAAATCGTTAAACTGTTAAATTGTTAAATCGTTATGATATACAGAATTACTTTTTCGTGCGAGGAAGGGGATCCTCAGTTTCGCAGGGTGTATGAAGCGGATGCCGATGCGACGTTTCTGCAGTTGCATGAAGCTATCTTGAAGAGCGTGGGTTATCCGGATGACCAGATGACATCGTTCTTTATGTGCAACGACGAGTGGGAGAAAGGTCAGGAAGTGACGCTGGTCGAGATGGAGTCGAGTTTTGAGTACGACAACATGGTGATGAACGAGACGCGGTTGAGTGACCTGATGGAAGAGCAGGGTCAGCGTCTGATCTATATCTTCGATCCGATGTTCGAGCGTTATTTCTTCGGGTCACTGAAAGAGATCAAGCCGGGCAGCATGAACGGTGTAGAGTGCGTGGAGAGTCGCGGAAAGGCGCCGAAGCAGTTGAAGAGCGATGATCCGTTAGCAGGACTTGGCGGTAAGGGTGACGATGATTTTATGTTCGACGACGAGTTCAAGGACGAGTTCGACATGAATGACATCGACATGGAAGGATTTCAGGATTTGAGTTTTGATGATGGCACAATGTTCTAACCGGTTAGAGGTTAGTGGTTAGGGGTTAGTGGTGAAAACTCTTTTGCTCATTGTAGGACCTACGGGTGTTGGGAAGACGGAGTTGTCGTTGCGGGTGGCAGAGCGGTACGGATGTCCGATTGTTAACTGTGACAGCCGGCAGGTGTACCGGGAGATACCGATAGGTACGGCGGCACCGACAGCGGCAGAGCAGACGCGGGTGAAGCATTATTTCGTGGGGACGCGAGCGCTGGAGGAGGACTATAATGCAGGTCAGTACGAGCGGGATGCGTTGGCGCTGCTGGAGGCGTTGTTTAGGGAGCACGACGTGGTGGTGATGACCGGCGGATCGATGCTGTACGCGGATGCGGTATGTAATGGCTTGGATGACTTACCGAGCGTGCCGGCTGAGATACGGCAGGAGGTAAGGGGGAAGAGTCTGGAGTGGTTGCAAAGCGAGGTGCAGCGGTTGGATCCAAATTATTGGGAGACAGTGGATCAACAGAACCCGGCACGGCTGGCACATTGCGTGGAACTATGTCTGACGACGGGAAAGGCGTATTCGTCGTTGTTGACAAAGAACACAGACCGCTTCGCTGACAGAGTACAGACCGCTTCGCTGACAGAATACAGAATACAGAATACAGACCCGCGGCCGTTCAGGATCGTGAAGATAGGACTGGAGCGGGATCGGGCGGAACTATACGCGCGCATAGACGAGCGCGTGAAGAAGATGATGGAAGAGGGGCTGGTAGAGGAAGCGCGAGCGGTGTACCCGAAGCGGCAGTTGAACAGCTTGCAGACGGTGGGGTACAAAGAGTTGTTTGCGTATTTTGACGGAGAGTACGACTTGAACCGCGCGATCGAACTGATACAACAAAACACGCGTCATTATGCCAAGCGTCAAATGACTTGGTACCGGCGCGACAAAGCAATACATTGGTTGAATGCCAAAGATGACAATGAAAAGAATATATCTCTTATTGACAGTCTGCTGCATGCTGATGGCGTGCAAGAAGAATAACGTGTCTTTCACGTACGCGCCTACGGACCCGCGTGCAGGGGCAGCAGTACGCTTCACGAACCAGTCTTCGTCGGGTGAAGAGTGGGAGTGGACGTTTGGTGACGGAGCCACTTCCACCCTCAAGTCTCCGTCTCATATCTACCGCAACCCGGGTACGTATATCGTGTCGCTCAAGGTGGATAACAAGAAGGCATGGATGGCAAGCAAGCAGATCACGGTGTATGACACCGTTCCTACGTTTGTGGCATCGGACAGCGTGTATGCCATCTATAAGGACTATACGTTCACCGCCAACCTCTATAACCCGTATAATTACGAGGTCAAATACGATTGGATTTTCCCGTTGAATACGCAGTATGTGGCGCCCTCCGACGCTTCGGCAACGATGGACGGCAGCAGTATCACGATCTATTTCACGCAAGCCTTGGACAGCGCACCTATATGGTTGAATCTGATCTGGAACGGCGATACCGTATGTATTAAAAAGATGTTTCATGTATCCGACCGAGCGACTAATTCGCTATTGCTGCGCACCTCGGATGCGGCTTATCGGCAGCGTATCTTCGGTAGTCGGGCAGAGCAGTACCAGCCCACGACGGACACGGGTCTATTGGATGCCGAGCAGGACACGACACAGACCTATAATGGGCATGTGTTCACGTTAGCGGAAGTGGCAAGCGTGTTCCCGGAGGTGGAAGGATTCAAGATGGCGAACCGCAAGATTTATTTCCGTGCGAAAGGTCTTTGGGTGGCGAACATCGACGGTGCTTACCCCGTACAGATCGACACCGTGGCGTGCGACGCGATGACCATCGACACGCACGATAACCGTATCTACTGGGCGAACAAGAACGGCGTTTGGTACATGCCTTTCGTCGGATCAGATAATAATAAGTTTGTTACCGTGCCGGCACTGCTGAATAACCTGACGAACGTCAGCAAGTTGGCACCGGACTACGAGGAAAAATGAGTAAACCGGATTATATATTTGAGACATCATGGGAAGTGTGTAACCGCGTAGGCGGAATCTACGCTGTGCTGAGCACGCGTGCGGCTTCGATGCAAGCCGAACATCCCGACAAAGTGTTCTTCTTCGGTCCCGATTTCGGAGAACATAGTGATATTTACTTTAAGGAGGATAAGAGTCTCCTTAAAGATTGGTTATTGGTTATTGGTGATTGGTCATTGGATATTCCTATTCGTGTGGGTCGTTGGCAAGTGCCGGGAGAACCGATAGCGATATTGCTTAAGTTCGATGCGCTGTGGCCGAAGAAAGACGAGATTTATGCCTGGGCATGGGATAAGTTCCAAGTGCAGAGCCATGCGGCGTACGGCGACTATGACGAGTCGTGTCTGTTCGGTTATGCGGCAGGCATGGTGATGGAGAGTCTGTATCGATGGCTGATGGCGAAAGAAGATATCAGCATCAATCCGTCGAAGATCGCGCCGCAGTTCTGCATGCATGCTAACGAATGGCAAACGGCGTTCTCTATTTTCTATCTGCAGGATCATTGTCCGCAGATAGCGACGCTGTTCACGACGCACGCAACGGGTATCGGTCGTTCGATAGCGGGTAATGGTAAACCGCTGTACGACTATTTCGAAGCGTATAACGGCGACCAAATGGCATATGAGTTGAATATGGTGAGCAAGCACTCGGTGGAGAAACAGGCAGCGCATCATGCGGACTGCTTCACGACGGTGAGTGACATCACCGCGCGCGAGTGCAAGCAGCTGCTTGACAAAGAAGTGGATATCGTGACACCGAACGGTTTTGAACCGACTTATGTGCCGAAGGGAAAGGCATTTGACGAAAAACGAGCCGCAGCCCGTGAAGCGTTACGTCGCGTAGCCGGTGAGCAGTTAGGCGGTACGGTACCGCAGAACGCATTGCTGGTGGGCATCTCGGGTCGGTTGGAATGGAAGAACAAAGGCGTGGACGTGTTTGCGGAAGCGCTGGATAAGTTGGCGCAGAAGATCTACCATAGTGACCAACCGGAGAAAGAGGTGGTGGCATTCGTCATGATCCCGTACCTCGACCGTGCTCCGGCACGTAAGGGCAAGGTGAGTGCGGTGTTCGTGCCGTATTACTTGGACGGACAGGACCCGCTGTTCGGTATGAAATACTACGACCTGCTATTAGGTTTGGACGTGACCGTCTTCCCGAGTTACTATGAACCGTGGGGATATACACCGCTGGAGTCGTGTGCCTTCCATGTACCGACGATCACGACGTCCTTGACCGGTTTCGGTGCGTGGGCAGCCAAACAGAAAGACCAATTCGGCGTGGTGGTTGTCGATCGCAATGACTCGAACTTCAACGAGGTAGCCGAGCAGATAGCCGATGCACTCTTGCGCTACGACCGTCTGTGCGGCGAAGACAAAGCGCATGCGCGCAAAGCTGCTGAGGATATAGCCAAACGCGCAGACTGGAAGCATTTCTTCCAGTACTACCGCAAAGCGTATGACATCGCGCTCAAGAACCGCACCAAACGTATAGATGAACTTCAAAATCCCCGATTGTTATGAAAAAAATGATCATAGCAGCGCTGCTGCTGTCCGTATTCAGTATTCAGTATTCAGTAATCAGCGCGTGCACCAATTTTCTGGTAGGCAAAGCCGCTTCGGCAGACGGTAGTACGATGATCTCATATGCCGCCGACTCGTACGGTATGTTCGGTTATTTGCATTTTGCTCCTGCGGCAGACTATCCGGAAGGCGCGATGCGGGAGATCTTTGACTGGGACACGGGTCGTCCTCTGGGTCAGATCCCGCAAGTGGCACACACCTATTCGGTGGTGGGCAACACGAACGAGCACCAGGTGACGATCGGTGAGACGACATGGGGCGGTCGCGAAGAACTATGGGACACCGTGGGCGTGGACTACGGCAGTCTGATCTATGTGGCGTTGGAGCGTTCGAAGACCGCACGCGAGGCGATCGAATGGTTCATCACGCTCGTCAATGAGTACGGTTACGCATCGGAAGGCGAGTCGTTCTCTTTCGGTGACCCCAACGAGGTATGGATCATGGACCTGATCGGTAGAGGTCCCGGTCAGAAAGGTGCTAACTGGGTAGCGGTGCGTATTCCGGACAATGCCATCTCTGCGCATGCCAACCAAGCACGCATCACAACGCTGCCGATCAGCAAGAAAGCGAAGCTCAATAAGAAACTGAACTGCATGGTCAACGGCGACTGGATGTGGGATAAGAACCTGATTGCTTTCGCGCGCGAGAAGGGTTATTTCGATGGTGCAGACAAGGATTTCAGTTTTCAGGCAGCCTATAACCCGTTCGATTTCAGCGGACTCTATGTATGCGAGGCGCGCGTATGGTCGTTCTTCCGTCATTTCTCCGATGAAATGGACAATTATTTCGACTACGCGACGGGTAAGACCTTCCGCGAGACAGGCGGTAAGGATGCAGGCGAACATATGCCGCTTTGGATTATACCGAATAGGAAAGTGTCGGTGCAGGACATGAAAGAGTGCATGCGGGATGAGTATAAAGATACGCCGCTGGATATCACACAAGGCACCGATGCCGGACCATGGAACAGTAAGTTACGTTTCGGTGGTCTGGGTTTCAAGTGTGCGGTGAACGGCACGGACACCTTGCAGTACTGGTACGAGCGTCCGACCGCTACGCAGCAGACAGCATGGTCGTATGTGAGTCAGATGCGGTCTTATAACCGGTACGGTATCTTCTGGTTCGGTGTCGATGACGCGGCATGCTCGTGTTATACACCGATGTACAGTTGCATCAACACCGTTCCGGAATGTTTTGCCGAAGGCAACGGGGACAGTTATACGTTCTCTCCGACGAGTGCCTGGTGGACGTTTAACATGGTGGCCAACTGGGCTTACACTAAGTACAGTCGTATGTACCCGCATGTGCGCGAGAAGCAGCAGGCATGGGATGATAAGTTCAACACGCAGATAGCGGGCGTGGACGAGAAAGCGGCTTCGATGAGCGATGAAGAGGCGCGTGAGTTCCTTACCAAGTACTCCTGCTCGCAAGCAGAGAACCTGGTAGCAGACTGGCAGAAGCTGTATATCTACCTGATCACCAAGTTCATTGACGGTCAGGAACGTAAAGAAGAGAACGGGCAGTTCAAACGCAACCCGTACGGTCAGTCGACGGGTCCGAACCGTCTGCCCTTACCGGAACACTTCCTTAAGATGGTGGCTCCGGAGATAATGCATGAGTAAACTTTTATAAATCATTTAATACTTAAAATTATGGCAAAAAAAGCATTAAACAAGTGGACCGCGCCGAAGAGTGTCGCTCCCGAGAAGATCATCCAGTTTGGTGAAGGTAACTTCCTCCGCGCTTTTGTGGATTGGATTGTATGGAACATGAACGCGAAGACGAACTTCAACGGTTCGGTAGCTGTTGTGCAACCGATCGAAAGAGGTATGGTAGAGTGGCTGAACGGTCAGGACTGCTTGTATCATGTGAACCTGCAAGGTCGTCTCAAAGGTGAGGCGGTGAACAGTCTGGAGCGTATCGACGTGATCAGTCGTGCGCTGAATCCGTATTCGCAGAACTGGGCTTTCATGGCGCTGGCAGAGCAACCGGAGATCCGTTTCGTCATCTCCAACACGACCGAGGCAGGCATCACGTTTGACGACAGTTGTAAGTTCACCGACGCTCCGGCAAGTTCGTATCCGGGTAAGTTGGTGCAGCTGCTGTTCCGTCGTTATAAGACTTTCAACGGTGATCCAACGAAGGGTCTGATCTTCATGCCGTGCGAGTTGATCTTCTTGAACGGTCACCACCTCAAAGATTGTATCCGTAAGTATATCGAGTTGTGGAAAGACGATTTCGGTGCTGATTATAAGGGCTTCAAGGAGTGGTTCGAGAAATACAACTACGTCTGCGCCACCTTGGTTGACCGTATCGTTCCGGGCTTCCCGCGCAAGGACATCGCCGCTATTCAGGAGAAAGTGGGTTATAACGACAACCTCGTTGTTCAGGCTGAGATCTTCCACCTCTGGGTGATCGAGAAACCGGAGAACATGAGTATTGAGGAGTTGGAGGCTGAGTTCCCTGCTAACAAAGCCGGCTTGAACGTACTGATTGCTGAGAGCGAGAAACCGTACCACGAGCGTAAGGTGACTTTGCTGAACGGTCCGCACACGGTGCTGAGTCCGGTAACGTACCTGAGTGGCGTGAACATCGTTCGTGATGCATGCAACCATGAGGTGCTCGGCAAATATATCAACCTCGTTATGTTCGACGAGTTACTGGAGACGCTGAACCTGCCGAAGGAAGAGTTGAAGGCTTACGGCGAGAGCGTGCTGGAGCGTTTCAACAACCCGTATGTGGATCACGCAGTAACGAGTATCATGCTCAACTCGTTCCCGAAATTCGAGACACGCGACCTGCCGGGTCTGAAGATTTACCTGGAGCGTAAGGGTCAACTGCCGAAGGGTCTGGTGCTTGGTCTGGCTGCAATCATCGAGTACTACAAAGGTGGTACCCGTGCTGACGGTGCTCCTATCGAGCCGAACGATGCACAAGAGATCATGGATCTGCTCAAACAACTGTGGGCTACGGGCGATAAACGCAAAGTGGCAGAGGGTGTGCTCGGTGCAACCGACATCATCTGGAAAGAGAGCAAAGAGGACCTCAATAAGATCCCGGGTCTGACCGATATGGTAGTCAATTTCCTCGAATCCATCGAGAAAAAAGGCATGCTGGAAACCGTTAAAAGTATTTTGTGATATGACAAATATTCTAAAAATCAACCCTGCGGATAATGTGGTGGTAGCGATACAACCGCAAGCCGCAGGTGCGGTTATTGAAGTGGACGGCAAGCAGATCACGGTTCTCGAGGACGTTCCTGCCGGACATAAGATAGCCATTTGTGACCTCGCTCAAGGCGAGAACGTCATCAAGTACGGTTTTCCGATCGGGCATGCCCGCGAAGCGAAGAAAGCCGGCAGTTGGATGAACGAGAACAATATCAAGACCAACCTTGCCGGACTACTCGAATACGAGTATCACCCGAAAGAGGTGGTGCTGAATATTCCCGATGAAAAGCGCACTTTCATGGGTTATCGTCGCAAAGACGGTCAGGTAGGTATCCGCAATGAAGTATGGATCATCCCGACCGTAGGTTGCGTGAACGGCATCATTCAGAAATGTGCCGAGCGGCTGCGTCAGGAGACGGGTGCGGATAATATCTTCGCGTTCACCCATAACTACGGTTGCTCGCAACTCGGTGACGACCACGAGAACACAAAGAAGATCCTGCGCGACATGATTCATCATCCGAACGCCGGTGCGATATTGGTAGTGAGCCTCGGATGTGAGAACAACCAACCGGATGTGTTCCGTGAGTTCTGCGGGGAGATAGACGAGGAACGTGTTAAGTTCGTGACCACGCAGAAGATACAGGGCGACGAGGTGGAATACTGCATGCCGATTCTGCGTGAGCTGTACACCAAGACGCAGCGCGACAAACGGGTAGCAGTGCCTCTGAGTGAGTTACGCGTAGGCCTCAAATGCGGCGGTTCAGACGGTTTCAGCGGCATCACCGCTAACCCGTTGTTGGGCTGTCTGAGCGACTGGTTGGTTGCCCAAGGTGGTACGACCGTGCTCACCGAGGTGCCGGAGATGTTTGGTGCTGAGACGATACTGATGGACCGCTGTGCCAATAAGGGGCTGTTTGACCAGACGGTGAGCCTGATCAATGACTTCAAGGACTATTTCCTCAGTCACGGTGAACCGGTAGGCGAGAACCCGAGTCCGGGTAATAAGGCGGGTGGTATATCGACCCTCGAAGACAAAGCCTTGGGTTGTACGCAGAAATGCGGTAAGTCGCTGGTACGTGGCGTGATGCCGTACGGTGAGCGTCTGCAAGTGAAAGGTCTGAACCTGCTCTCTGCACCGGGTAACGACCTCGTGGCATCGACGGCACTCGCTTCCTGCGGATGCCATATGGTGCTCTTCACCACCGGTCGCGGTACGCCGTTCGGTACGTATGTACCGACGATGAAGATATCCACCAATTCGAATTTGGCGAAGAACAAGCCGAACTGGATTGATTTCAACGCAGGTGTCATTGCAGAAGGCGAACCGATGGACAAAGTGGCCAAACGCTTTGCGGAATACGTCATCGAGGTAGCGAATGGTACCAAAACCAACAACGAGAAGAACGGTTATCACGAGATAGCTATCTTTAAGAACGGTGTTACTCTCTAACCTACTCCATATTTTATACCCGCGCACGTGCGCTGCGTGCGCGGAGTATATGGAGGAAGGAGTGATATGTGACCGGTGTATGCGGTCGCTCCCTCGTACCGAACAAGCGATCGTACGGGACAACATCACCGAGATGACACTGACGGGAATACCACCCATGCAGAAAGCAGCGGCTTTTCTGTTTTACGAGAAAGATCATCCGATACAACTGATGATCCACAAAATGAAATATGCGGACCAACCGCAGATAGGATACACCTTGGGACGGCAAGCGGCAATTGAGTTTCAGTACGCGGATTTCTTCGATGAAATCGATGTAATTGTACCTATGCCCTTACATCCGAAACGCCTGCGCGAGCGGGGATATAACCAAGCGGAGTATATCGCGAAAGGGATCAGTGAGATCACCGGCATTCCGTTAGATACTACGCATGTGACGCGGGTACGGAACACCCCCAAACAAGCCTTGCAAGAAGGGAATGAACGAAAAACGAATGTGAAAGAGGCTTTTGCGGTGAACCATCCGGAACAGATGTACAATAAACATATTTTGCTTGTAGATGACCTGATCACAACAGGCGAAACCATGCGCGCATGCATCAAAGCCATGCGCCCGTTTAAAGGAGCGAAATTTACAGTCTTTGCCTTGTGCAAAGCATGATTATATGATAAAAAAATACGATTTTTTAATTATCGGCAGCGGAGTAGCCGGTATGAGTTTTGCGCTTAAAGTAGCTCGTGCGGAGAAATACCGCATTGCCTTATGCTGCAAGACAACGCTCGAAGAAGCGAACACCGCCAAAGCGCAAGGAGGCATCGCTTCTGTTACGAACTTGCTGGTGGATGATTTTGACAAACATATCCACGACACGATGGTGGCAGGCGATTGGTTGAGTGATCCTGCAGCGGTGGAGCAAGTGGTGCGTAATGCTCCGAAAGGTATCGAAGAACTCGTCAAGTGGGGCGTTAACTTCGATAAGAAAGAAGACGGTCAGTTCGACTTGCACCGCGAAGGAGGACACTCGGAGTTTCGTATCCTGCACCATGCCGATGACACCGGCGCAGAGATACAGCGCGGACTGATGGAGGCGGTTAGGAACAACCCCTATATCGACGTGCTGGAGCATCATTTTGCGGTGGAGATCATTACCCAGCACCATTTAGGTGTACGCGTCACCCGTCGTACGCCGGATATCGAGTGCTACGGAGCGTATATACTCAATCCTGACACGCAGAAGATAGACACGTATCTGAGTCGTATCACGCTAATGGCAACAGGAGGAACGGGTGCCGTCTATGCCACTACCACCAACCCCGAGATAGCTACCGGAGACGGTATAGCCATGGTCTATCGTGCTAAGGGACTGGTCAAAGATATGGAATTTGTCCAATTTCACCCCACGAGTCTGTTTAATCCGAAAGAGACGCATCCTGCTTACCTCATCACCGAAGCCATGCGCGGGTACGGAGGAATCCTTCGCCTTCCGAACGGCGAAGAGTTCATGCAGAAATACGACCCGCGTCTGTCCTTGGCTCCACGGGATATCGTGGCGCGTGCGATTGATAACGAGATGAAGATCCATGCCATCGATCATGTATGCCTCGATGTGACGCATAAGGACCCGGAAGAGACCAAACATCATTTCCCGAATATATATGCCAAGTGCCTGAGTATCGGCATCGACATCACAAAGCAGTATATCCCTGTGGCTCCTTGTGCCCATTATATGTGCGGTGGCATCAAAGTGGACCTTGACGGTCAGTCAACGATTCGCCGGTTGTATGCCGTAGGCGAGTGCTCGTGTACCGGTTTGCATGGAGGCAACCGTTTGGCATCGAACTCGCTCATCGAGGCGGTTGTGTATGCCGATGCCGCGGCTAAACATAGTCTTTCGGTGATCGAAAACTACGATTTCAACGAACAAATTCCGGAATGGAACGATGAAGGAACACTGACGAACGAAGAGCGCGTGTTGATTGCACAAGACGTCAAAGAGGTAGGACAGATCATGTCCACCTATGTCGGTATCGTGCGTTCGGATCTGCGTCTGCGTCGTGCATGGGAACGTTTGGATCTGTTGTACGAAGAAACCGAAGCACTCTTCAAACGCGTCAAAGCAGATAAGGATATTTGCGAATTGAGAAATATGATTAATGTGGGTTACCTCATCACCCGCCAAGCTATCGAACGCAAGGAGAGTAGAGGTCTGCATTATTCGATCGACTATCCCAAGAAAGTATCCGACCACCCGCAAGAAGTATGGTGATAAAGGTGAAAGGTTAAAGGTGAAAGGGATTTCGTTATATAGTGTCACTCCGATGAGGACGGAGGCAAGTGAGGCAGCGGAGCAGAGTACGCAGATTCTGTTCGGCGAGACTTTTGCCATATTGGAGCAAAAACCCCGATGGACTCGCGTCAAACTGGAATCAGACGGGCAGGAAGGATGGGTTGATGCGAAGATGATTTGTCCGATGAAACCGGAGGAATACGCATCTTACAAAGAAGCGTTAAAGACTGCTGCAACGGTGAAGTTTCCCATGACCTATGCTGTAAGTGAGAACAACGGACAGACTATTCCATTAACTGCCGGTACTCGACTGACTAACTATCAAGACGGCCGGTTTGAAGTGTTGGGTGTAGGTTTTCGTATTGACCCGAGTATGGTGCTCACGCAAGTTTTGGAAATGAACCAAGAGAACCTATTGCAAGCCGTTCGTTTCTTCCTGAATACCCCGTACTTATGGGGCGGCAAGAATGCATTAGGCATGGACTGTTCGGGTTTTACACAAGTCGTGATGAGCCTGTTTGGCAAATCATTACTACGTAATGCGAGTGAACAGGTGACGCAAGGTGAAGCGGTTGCAGATATGAAACAGGCACAAGCGGGTGACTTGGTTTTCTTTGATCATGAAGACGGCAAGATATCGCATGTAGGTATCGTCATAGATGCGGAACGAGTGGTTCATTGTTCGGGTCGTGTGAAAGTGGAAAAACTCGATGAAATCGGCATTTTTAATGCAGAAAAGGGAGACTATTCGCACCATTTATGTGCGATAAAGAGAATTTAAATGTAAAAAGCTATATGGATTGTAAAAACGTTTTTGCTATTTTTGAAGCAATTTGCAAAGTACCTCGTCCTTCGAAACACGAGGAACAGATCAGTCGGTGGTTACAGGACTTCGCTGCCAAGCATGGTATAGAATGTGTCGCAGACGAGGCGATGAACGTTATCATGCGTGTGCCGGCTACGCCCGGGTATGAGAACCATGAAGGAGTCATTTTGCAGGCACATATGGACATGGTGGCAGAGAAAGACGGTAACGTGCAGCATGATTTCTTAAAAGACCCTATCGAGACCTTTATAGACGGTGATTTTCTCAAAGCCAAAGGTACGACCTTGGGTGCAGATAACGGAATTGGTATCAGTATGGCGCTGGCTGCTATCACAGAAAAAGAGTTACCGCATCCGGCTATCGAGTGCCTCTTCACTGTGGACGAAGAGACAGGTCTGACCGGTGCGATGAAGCTGCAAGACGGTATGCTACGCTCCAAACGACTGATCAACTTGGACTCCGAAGATGACGGACAGATCTTCATCGGTTGCGCCGGAGGTATAGATACGTTGGCAAAGATGCATTATGACAAATCACCAATCACCAATGACCAATCACAAATAGCAATCCGTCTCTCTGTGACCGGATTGCTCGGTGGTCACTCGGGCGATGATATCAATAAGGGTCGCGCGAACGCGAACCAACTCATTGTGTGGTTCTTGGCGCGTATCTGGCCGCAGACAGAAATTCAGTTAGCAACGATACAAGGCGGAAACCTTCGCAATGCGATCGCCCGCGAAGCGGAGGCTGTTATCGCTATTCCGATGGCTTACAAAGAGCAGATACGTATCGAGTGGAACCATTTCGTGGCACAAATGGAAGGCGTGTTCGGTGAAGTAGAGAAAGACATGCGTCTGGACTTGGAGACCTGCGACATGCCGGACGTATTCATCCCTGCCGACAAAGCCTATCGTCTTATCATGGCCTTGTGCGAATGTCCGCACGGTATGATCGCGATGAGCAAAGAGATGCCGGGTCTCGTGGAGACTTCCACGAACTTGGCTTCTATAAAAATGAAAGAAGACTATATCGAAGTCAATACGTCGCAGCGCTCATCCGTGGAAGCCTCCAAGCATCATCTCAAATGGGCTGTAGAGCAGGCTCTGTCCTTGGCATGCGACGAGGTGACGCATGGAGACGGTTATCCGGGATGGAAACCGAATCCTGATTCGCCGCTGCTCAAGGTTGTTAAGAAAGCCTACGTGGATCTTTTCAAAGCGCAACCGCAAGTGCTGGCTATCCATGCCGGACTGGAGTGCGGTTTATTCCTTGAGAAATATCCGTACCTCGACATGGTCTCTATCGGTCCGCAGATGTACGGCGTTCACAGTCCGCAAGAGCGTCTCTCTATCTCTTCGACCGAACGTTGTTACGCATGGCTCTGCCAAACACTCAAATCGCTATAACGAATAGTCTGTGTTATTCAATTCCTGGGAGTTTGGTATATTCCTGCCTGTAGTTTTTGTGCTGTATTGGTTCGTCTTTGGATGGCTGCTGCGGCATAATAAACATCAGGTATGGTGGCAGAACTTACTGCTACTGATTGCCAGTTATGTGTTCTACGGCTGGTGGGACTGGCGTTTTTTACTACTGATCGGTTTAACGTCTTTTTCGAGTTGGGGAACGGGCTGGCTGATAGCGCAAGCTGTGAGCGAAAACAGAATAAGGGCTGCCAAGACTTGGTTAGGATTGAATATCGGGTTGAATATCGGCATCTTAGGTGTCTTTAAGTACTACGATTTCTTCGTTCTCTCTTTCTGCCGCCTCTTCGGATTAGACCCCTCGTCGGCATTGCTGCATATACTGCTTCCGGTGGGTATCAGTTTCTATACCTTCCAAGCACTCAGCTACTCTATTGATGTGTATCGGAGGAAGGTGGAAGCAACAAAAGATATCGTGGCTTTCTTTGCCTACATCGCTTTCTTCCCGCAGTTAGTAGCCGGTCCTATAGAACGAGCCACAAGTTTATTGCCTCAGTTTCTCCGGCCTCGGACGTTCGACTATTCAGAAGCGGCAGACGGTATGCGAAGAATACTATGGGGCTTGTTCAAAAAAATCGTCATCGCCGATAACTGTGCTTGGTATGTCGATATGGTATGGTCGAACTATATCAGTGTGAGCGGCTGCACCCTACTCATGGCCGCTTTCTTGTTTGCCATACAGATTTACTGCGATTTCTCGGGATATAGCGATATAGCGATCGGAACAGCCCGCTTGTTCGGTATCCGACTTCGGGAGAACTTCCGCATGCCGTATTTCTCACGAAGCGTGGCGGAGTTTTGGAAACGTTGGCATGTTAGTTTGAATACGTGGTTCGTGGACTATGTATATATTCCGTTAGGAGGTAGTCGTGCCGGCCGTACCCGCACGATAGTGAACACATTCATTATTTTTCTGCTGTCAGGCTTATGGCACGGTGCTAATTGGACCTACATCACTTGGGGTCTATACCATGCCATTCTTTTTGTGCCGCTGATCTATTTGGGATGGACGAAACGTTATCAAGACTCAGCTACTTGGCGTCAATGGCCGTTGATTATTGGTACATTCCTTTTAGTGAGCATTGGTTGGATTCTTTTCCGGGCTCCCTCGCTACATGATGCATGGTCATTCATCTATTGTATAGGAGCACATATTGGTCTGGGAGGTCCGTTATGGATTATGCCGGCCCGATTAAATCAATTGATGATAGCTATCGGCCTGATGGCAGCACTCGAATGGTGTAACCGAAACAAGACGCATGCGCTGAGCACCCTACCCGGCAAAAGAGCATTGAGAGCCGCTATCTATATCGGGTTAACCTGCTGGTGTTTGTTTAATCTCTTTGCGTTCATCAACGAATCGCATCCTTTTATCTATTTCCAATTCTGAGCATGAAACGTTTTCTTCTTATATTGATGCGTTACAGTTGTTGCCTGCTGTTGGTCTTAGCGGCATGGCTCATGCTGCCTGACCGTTACTCTCGTTCGTCACACGAAGCGAATGTACGTTTGGCATCGGAGCGCATCAAGGTCGCGGAAAGCCCGAAGATAGTGCTCATCGGAGGAAGCGGGTGCCAGTTCGGTTTTGTGTCTGAATTATTAGAGGAACATTTTCATCGTCCGGTGATTAATACGGGCGCACATGCTTGTCTGGGTTTACAATTGCAAATCAACCTGTTTCGTGATGCTTTCCGACCGGGCGACCTCGTGGTGCTTATTCCCGAATATGACCAATACAGTGTGCAGGTTCTCTTCTCCGGTTGCTTGGACGAGAGCATGCTTCGTATCATGCTTTCCAATTATCCGAAAGGGCTCACTAAGCTCACGCGTGACCAGTGGCATGCTTCCCTGCCTTTTGTACCGCGATACATGGCTAAAACGCTGTTACATTTTACCGCCACAGCCGACCCTTGGAGCCCGTATTCGGTGGAGAGCATCAACCAATACGGAGATGAAACCAACTGGGAAAACCGACCGGCATGGTATAAAATCAATCCGCATATAGAACATATTATCGATACACCATACGAAGAGGCCTTGTTATTCCTTCGCGAGTTAAAAGAAGAATGTCAAAAAGATAGTGTCACCCTCCTCCTTTTCCCTCCTGCTTTGGCTCAATCCGAATATGAGTATAATACGGCATATATCGAGAAATTGCAAACTGTTTTAGCTGAAAACAGTACTCCTTTCTGTGCGCAACCGGACAGGTACTGCCTGCCGGATAGTCTTTATTTCGATTCGTATTACCACATGATCTACGAGGGTGCATACAAGCGCACCGAAATGGTGATAGAAGATATCGAAAAGAACTTGAAATGAGAATGATAACAGCGTTCTGCAAGAAAAAAAGTGCTTTCGGGCACTTTTTTCTTGCATATATCATTTTTTTTTTGTACCTTTGCAGCCGTTTTTACGGCTTGCAAAAAGATAACACTACATAATGAAACATTTTAACGAGTACAAAGGATTGAATTTGCCGGCGCTGAGCAAAGACGTATTGGCGCTGTGGGAGAGTGAAAATTTGTTTGAAAAAAGTGTCTCTACGCGTGAGGGACATCCGCAGTTCTTGTTCTTTGAAGGACCTCCTTCGGCGAATGGCATGCCGGGCATCCACCATGTCATGGCGCGTACGATCAAAGATACGTTCTGCCGCTTCAAGACGATGCAGGGCTATCAGGTGCGTCGTAAGGCAGGATGGGACACGCATGGTCTGCCCGTCGAGTTGGGCGTAGAAAAGATGCTGGGCATCACGAAGGAAGATATCGGCAAGAAGATCAGCGTGGATGACTACAACGCTGCTTGCCGTCGCGAGGTAATGAAATACACCCGCGAGTGGACGAACCTCACCAAGCAGATGGGGTACTGGGTGGATCTGGAGAATCCCTATATCACGTACGACAACAAATACATCGAGACACTTTGGTACCTGCTCAAAGAACTCTACAAGAAAGGCTACCTCTACAAGGGTTACACCATTCAACCGTACTCACCGGCTGCCGGAACGGGTCTGAGTTCGCACGAGTTGAACCAACCGGGTTGCTATAGAGACGTGAAGGATCTCACTTGCACCGCTAAGTTCCACCTCAAGGACGGTCGTTACATCATCGCATGGACGACGACCCCGTGGACGTTGCCTTCGAATACGGCATTGTGCGTAGGACCGAAGATTGATTATGTAGAGATTAAACTTGAGAGCGGCGAACATATTATCCTTGCGGAAGCGCGTCTGTCTGCATATTTCGAGAACGCAGAAGTCGTGGCTCGTTACAAAGGAGCGGACCTTGTGGGGCTTGAGTACGCCCCCCTCTTCCCGTGGGTGAACCCGGGCGCGGGTGCTTTCCGTGTCATCCCTGGTGACTATGTGACGACCGAAGACGGTACGGGTATTGTGCATATCGCGCCTACTTTCGGTGCAGACGATAAGAAGGTTGGTGACGCTGCCGGCGTACCGGGGCTTTACATGCAGACCAAGAACTACGGACCGCGTCCTATGGTCGATTTCACCGGTAAATATTGGAAGATCGAAGACCTTGACGAGGCATGGGTAGCAGCGAATGTCAATACCGAATTATACGGCAAATACGCCGGTCGGTTCGTTAAGAATGCGTACGACCCGAACCTGACCGACAAAGATGAGAGTCTTGACCTCCATCTGTGTCTGGAGATGAAAGCGGACGGTCGTTTGCTCAAGACGGAGAAGCACGTGCACTCCTATCCGCACTGCTGGCGCACCGATAAGCCGGTTATCTACTACCCGCTCGACTCGTGGTTCATCAAGTCCACGATGGCGCGCGACGAGATGATCGCACTCAATAACACGATTCATTGGCAACCCGAATCTACGGGTACGGGTCGTTTCGGGCAGTGGCTTAATAATCTCAACGACTGGAACCTCAGCCGCAGCCGTTATTGGGGCACCCCGCTGCCTATCTGGCGCACCGAAGACGGAACCGAGGAAATTTGCATCGGTTCGATCGCAGAATTATTCGATGAAATCGAGAAATCTGTGCAGGCAGGCTTCATGAAAGCGAACCCGTGGCCGAAGCATAAAGTAGGTGACTATTCCAAAGCTAACTACGATCCGTCCGTCATCGACTTGCACCGTCCGTATGTGGACTCTATCGTCCTCGTATCGGCTTCGGGTAAACCGATGAAGCGCGAGTTGGATCTTATTGATGTATGGTTCGACTCGGGTGCGATGCCGTATGCGCAGAACCACTATCCCTTTGAGAACGCAGACGCACCGCGTACGGCAGATTTCATCTCCGAAGGTGTCGATCAGACCCGCGGTTGGTTCTTTACCCTGCATGCTATCCACACGATGATAGAAGGAACGGTGGCTTATAAGAACGTTATCTCCACCGGTCTGGTGCTTGATAAAGGCGGTAATAAGATGTCTAAGCGTCTGGGCAATGCGGTCGATCCATTCGGTGCACTCGATACCTATGGTGCGGACGCCGTACGCTGGTACATGCTGACCAACTCCGCTCCGTGGGAGAACCTGAAATTCGATCCCGAAGGTGTGGACGAAGTACGCCGTAAGTTCTTCGGAACGCTCTATAACACATACGGATTCTTTGCATTGTACGCCAACGTGGACAATTGGGAGCCTAAGGACCTTAAAGACTTTAAAGACCTTAAGGACTTTTCTGAAATCGACAAATGGATCCTTTCTAAACTGAACTCACTCGTCAAAGAGGTGACGGAAGCCTATGAGGCGTATGAACCCACCAAAGCCGGACGTGCCATCAGCGACTTTGTGCAAGACGACCTGAGCAACTGGTACGTGCGCCTTAACCGCAAACGTTTCTGGGGTGGTGAGATGGATGCCGACAAACAAGCGGCGTACGAGACGCTCTACACTTGTCTCAAGACCGTGGCACAACTGATGGCACCGAACGCACCTTTCTACGCAGACCGTCTATACCGCGATTTAACCGGTGAAACCGTGCATTTGAGCGAATGGCCAAAGGTTAATGAGGCACTGATTGATACCAAACTGGAACGTCAGATGTACCTTGCCCAACAAGCCACATCTATGGTATTTAGTTTGCGTAAACGTGCCGAAATGAAAGTGAAACAACCGCTGCAGAAAGCAGTGATCCCGACACCGGACAGCGAGACCGCAAAAGCTTTGCTCCATGTAGCTGACCTGATCAAGAGTGAGGTGAACCTCAAAGAGCTCGTCATTGTACCGGCAGAGCAGAGCGAGATTCGTCTGGTTAAGAAGATCAAACCACAGTTCAAAGTGCTCGGTAAGAAAGTCGGTGCAGACATGAAAGCCGTTGCCGCTGAGATCAACGCTATGACCCAAGACCAAATCGCCCAGATGGAGCAAAATGGTAATTACCAATTACAAATGACCAATTACCAATTACTTCCTGAGGACGTTGAGATCATTACGGAAGACATGCCGGGCTGGCTTGTAGCGAACAACGGCATCCTGACGATAGCGCTGGATATCGAACTGACCGATGCCCTTATCGAAGAAGGTATAGCGCGCGAACTGGTTAACCGCATTCAGAACTTGCGTAAGTCCTCCGGTTTGGAGATCACCGACCGCATCAAGGTTCTCATCGAAGACCGACCGGAGATCCATAACGCCGTACTCCACTGCAACGAGTATATAGCCGGTCAGGTTTTGGCGACAAGTCTCGAGCTAACAGCTAATAGCCAATGGCTAACAGCCATTGAAATAGATAATTGTAACGTCAATATTAACATTCAAAAAGCATAAATTATGAGAAAAGTTTATTATTTCGCGCTGATGGCGCTGGTAGGCATTGCATTCACAAGTTGTAACATGACCGGTGGTGGTAAAGGCAACACGCCGGAGTTCCGTTTGAGTGACCTGCAAGGTCTGTGGTTGGAAGACAAAGCCAACATCGAGCACTATGTTCGTTTCACCAATGAGAAAGCCGAAGAAGCAGGTTATTTCTTCGGTCGTGAATGGAACAAGGACGAAGACGTGACAGAGGAAGATCTGTACAAAAACACCCGTATAGATACTGTTTGGACGATTGATCCTGCCACCAAGGACTCTACTTTCGCTTTGGATACAGTACTCATTCACGGTAACGGTTGGTTCCAGTATCAGTTGGAGACCAAGGGTGACCTGCACGAGATCCATTTTATGGATAACGGTGGTGCAGAGATACCGAAGGAGTATATCGTGGCTGTACTGAACGACACGCGTTTGGAGTACTACGAGAAAGACAATAAGAACCGTAAGACCGCTTTCAACAAAGTGGTTGAAGTTAAGAAATAACCCTTCTCACAATGAAAAAAGCGCTCAAAATAATCGGTTGGACGCTGTTTGGCGTTGTGATGACCGTCATAGTGGTGATTTGTATCGCTGTGTGGCTCGTCTTCACGCCGGCTCGTCTGACCCCGATCGCCCGTCAGGCCGCAGCGCAGTTCATCACGTGCGAGCATGAGATAGGAGAGGTCGATCTGACGTTTTTCTCCACTTTCCCTCGTTTTGGTCTGCGCGCCAACGGGCTTTTGTTGGTTAATCCCAAAGCAGGCGCACAGAACGACACCGTAGTGGCTGCACCGAACTTCGTGGCAACGGTCGATGTAATGGAGTTTTTGAAGAAAAATAACCTCCACGTACACGAACTGATACTCGAGGACGCATCGGTTAATTTCTTCATAGCGCAGGATGGCACGACGAACCTGACCGATGTCTTTGTCTCGTCGCCGGACACGACGCAAGAAGACACCTCGGCATTCTCCTTACCTTTCGACGCGCTGCGTGTGGACGGCCTGCGTATCCAAGCCCGTTCAATCACTTTCGTGGATGCCAAAGACACGATCGAAGCATCGTTGGGCACCACCGAACTGTCGGCCAAAGCGGAGAGTTGGGACGACATGCTCATCGCACTCGATGCCCAAGACGTGTGTGCCCGACTCAAAGGTGAGACCTATGCGGATAACTTGCATCTCGAACTCATTGCTCCGATGGCGATGAACCTCGAGACCATGCATTTTGCGTTCGACGGTGCACGCTTGGCAGTCAATGATTTCCAGATACGTATGGAAGGTGAGGTGACGGTAGGCGACGCTATCGACATGGATGTCAAGCTCGCTACCGGCAAATGGCAGATCAAACCGCTGCTGGCTTTAG